>Ga0335073_10003399_pt1 | contig 22135 bp, 18 predicted proteins | sample Lox_Sample_22_FD_207093 | JGI IMG/M metagenome (GOLD analysis project Ga0335073, IMG submission 207093) | Soil microbial communities from Loxahatchee National Wildlife Refuge, Florida, United States - Lox_Sample_2.2 | ecosystem: Environmental > Terrestrial > Soil > Wetlands | place: USA...
TTCATTCTTCATCAATCTTGCCATTGTTCGAGACCAGGGGAGCTTCTGTGGTGCTAAGCTTTAATGCCGATCCGAACCTCCGAATCTCATCTAAAATGACCATCGATGATCTTCTCAAAATCCTCTGGAAACGTCGGCAAGAGAAGCATAGGGTCTATTCGAGATAGACCCATATGAGGCAATATGAGAACTTTCCACATAGGTTTCTCAGTGCATGATGGATTTTCTTCTGAAATGCCGACTCATGGCTTCGCTCAGAGATGACCAACCACTTCTCCGTAGGTATTCACCCAGCGTACGTCTGGCAGCTAAGCTGAGTAGATCCGTGGCGAAGGTAACATACTGGAATGCAATTCAAGTAGTTTCGGGGAAGCCTGTCTGTCCGAGATATTTGATCACGTTAAGGGCGACTTCATGTCTTTGCAATGACTGAGTCTCGATAAACTATGCAGTGTCAGCAATGGAAGTGAGCAAGCGAAGAATCAACTCATACCTTGCGGTACAGCTTCTTACGATGTTGTCGTTGCTTTTGCAGAGCATAGTCGGAGTTGGCCTTGGAGTCGGTCACACCGGGTTGCCGATGCTTGAACTTGCAATTCTTCCAAGTGCAAGAGCCATATTTGAGCCAGGATTGGCAGAAGGGGCGTTCAGTAAAGTTTTCTTTGTCTCCTTTCTGCGAGCCTGAAACCCCTTCAGTCCCTTCCTGAGCTTTCGCGGATTGTTGTTCGGGAGCCGAGCCTGATTCGGACGACATTGTGGCCGAACCAACATCAGAACGCTTGTCGCCATCGCCATCAATGTCTTCGTCTTCTGACTCGTCCGAATCGTATTTCACCAAAGCCACCTTCTCTTCGTTATCTCCATCCTCTTTCTCGCCTTTCACATCTTCTATCTTTTGAGGCTTCGGAGCAAGTGCTGCGAGTGTGGCTTTGGCTGCAATGTTGGCCTGAGTAGGATATCGTCTCTTTCGCTCAGCGATCCACGCCTTGATTGCTTCCGGTGTATCTAGGGCGACAACAGATCCGTTGCCATTGTAAACAAGCCTGTAACGTGGAATGTGAGTGAAAATTTCAGACAACCATCAACAAAACTTGCAACTTACCCAGAGGTATTACCACTATCGTTAAGATCCGCAAAGCGTTCCTCCTCATCTATATCCTCATCAGTCTCTTCGTCTTGGTCTTCGACCTTCGGAGTTAGCCCAAGTTGATTCGTTTTTCTTCGTTTGTTCTTGTTCTTTTTCTTCTTCGATTTGAATGACTGTTGAACAGGAGTGGGAGGTTTGGGAGGAAGAGACAAATTTGCCCCAAAACTTGGCACTGCCGGCGCAACCTCTTTCTTTACTTTTGGGAGATTGGGCTTAGGAGCGTCACGCTTCCTCTTCTGGCCATGAAAAGCGGGTGGGCGTCCATGGCCATCATTAAAGCCCATCCGGTATGGACCCGCACCAAAGGGAGGAAAGTTGGTGGGTGGAGGAGCAACTGATTGCGGAAAAGGAGGAAGAATAGCTCCAGCATTGTACGCATTTTGAGGAATCGTAGCTGGAGTGGGATGCGCAGGAGTAGCTGAGTAGGGATATTGCGCAGGTGACTGAAATGAAGGTTGATAGCCATAGCCATGAGCGCCATAGGCATTAGCTGCTGGGGACGACTGAGAAGGGTTGTACTGAGTTGGCGGTTGCCACTGAGGATAGCTTGAAGGAGGAGCAAAGCCGGGCTGGTGATATTGCTGCGGTTGATTCCCTACAGCCGGATAGGCCTGTCGATTGAAGCCATCCGTAAAACCACCACGAGCATTGCCACGTCCACGGCCTCGACCGCCTCGGTGGTTACCTCGACCGCGATTGTTTGAGAAATGAGCTGGCAGTTGCGATGAGGCACTAGGAGGCGGAGGTGGAGGAGGATATGAAAAAGAGCTCATATTACCTTGCTAAGCTCTTCTCAACGTCACCACCGGCTTCGGTGTCCAGGAGAAAGTAGGACGAAGGGCTCGTGATCGAAGAAGTGGCGGAAAAGTATTATGTTCGATAAGGTGAATGTGAAGAAGATGGATAAGTAAAGAAATTTACTATCAAGTGTCCTGATGCAAAGGTAAAGTAATCGATATTGCAGTTGAAGGGAGACCGAGGGGAAGCGCTGGTGAAGTTTGATTGTTCGCCTACAACGCGACGAGATCAAAGTGTAATTAGAGAGTGTCAACGACAGGGTTAAGATCACGTGAAGAATCCTCCGAATGATTCTGATTCGTCCATGACTTTTCGTGGAGATTTCAAACCCCAATTTACCTCTTACGTTGATCACGGAGCGGCTTGCACTTCTCTTTCCGCTAGAGAAAATTCTATCAAGCTACATAGAGCATGTGTAGTTATTTATGGTCACGATGTTCATCCTTGTGAGTGTCAAGTCGCGGAAGAATTAACCTTCTTTTCATTGACCTTTGCAGGTTACAATTTCCGACTTGATCCATATTCATCCGTGGCATTTCAACAAGCCCAGCAGACAGGCACTTGAGGACAACATCAATGAGAAATATGCGAACAAGGTATGTGACATTCAAGAATAAGCTTTAGTTCTCGCTCTCAACGCCATTCTAATAATGCAAAGGTCATCCAAAATATCGGGTTGTGCATTTGTCTTTGGGACATGCTGAAGGCATCAGAAGGACTGATCAGTCAAGCCTCAGCCGATGGAGTAAATGTTAATGGTACGAAGCGTCCTAGAATTACGGACTGTGATTTTTAACCGTCACCAGTGGAGTTTCGCTTAGTTGTCTTTCGACCGTTCAGAGGCGAGATTGTCCAAGGAGTGCTTCTGGAAGGCAATCCTGACGGCATACGCGTTGGCCTTGATTTCTTCTTTGACATCTGGATCCCAGCAGCGAACCTACAGGAAGGTTCAAAGTTGTACGTAGTATCAGCAGTACTTATCCACAGGAGACAAAGCTGATCCCCCAAACAGCTCCGATGAACAAAATGTTTGGGTTTGGACGCCTGAAGAAGGCATGGAATGCTACTACGACATAAGCGAGCCAGTACGATTTCGAGTCGAAGCCGAAGTCTGGAACGACCATACGCCGCAAAAGCCAAATGTCGAGAATGAGGACCTCTCTGTTTCGAATGGTACAGATGAAAGCTTGAACGCCAGCAGTCTATCATCTAGGGAGGTTCCTTACACTATCATCGTAAGTGTCTACTCTTTAAAGGCAAGCTGATCGATGAGCTGATTGTTCTGGCAGGGGTCAATGCAGCAAAATGGTCTTGGAGCGCAAATCTGGTGGGAAGAGCAAGAAGATGATATCGATGGAGGCTGATTAGTCTACCGTACGGATCCCTGGATCTTGATATTGCTCTACACTTCCAGGTCTTTCGCAAATGGATTGCGCAAACAGCTATACAACGTACACCGAATGAACGACACAAACAGCATCCGTTCATTACTTGCTTAACAAAACTAAACAGCATAGCGTATCCAAGTGAAGCAGACAATTTTTGGCCAGATATCTGAGAGTAGCAGGACAACGTACTCAATGGGTGATCCCCAGAACTACGTCACTGCGGTGGATCGGAACTAGAGCAAGATTATGACTTCGCAGTCGGTGTTGTAGTCGGTGTGTTTCTCCTCTCAAGCTTCCTAGGCTTCTTCTTCGCTGGCTGTGGAGCGTTGGAGCCATTTGGGCGCTTAGTCGCAGGCACAGAAGGAGTTCTCTGAGTCTTCTCAATCTTTGGGACAGCGGATTGATTTGATTGTGACCTCTCCATCTTTTTCTCGGCGCCTGTTGCTGGTTGTTTCTTTGCTGCACTTGTTGCGGGCGACGTCTTTGGCACTTCTGCCTTTGGTTTTGGTCGAGTAGGAGCTTTTGGAGTTTCGGCAGCTGTGGCCTTCTTCGGAGCAACCTTCGTGGTAACTTTCGAAGCTGTCTTCTCTTTCTCAGGCAATTTTCCAGCTGTTCTCAGCTTTGCCTTCTCAATAATTGCCTGTGCTTCCTTGTCCTTCTCTTCGGCTAGTTTCCTGTCTTCTTCACTGCCACTCTCCACAACGAAGTGTGCGACCATTGGCTTTCCTCCATTGATTGAAAGCACATCTTGCGGACACGCACTCATCACTACGACTAGGTCTCTCTCCGCTCGGAACTTGACAAAATCGCCTCGCTTGCACTTCGGTGCCTCAAAGCTGACATCTCCTTCTTGTGTCCAGGGAATATTCATGAAGAGATTCAATGGACTAGGGACAGCGTTGACTGTCACGTCACGGCCGATTGCCTTGCGACCTTTGAGACCGCTCTTCTCGTTCAGCTCTTTCAACGCGAAAACCAAATTCTCAGCACAGCTTCCATGTTCTTCCCACTTCTCCACGCCAAGCTCCTTGTATCGTTGCGGATCACAAGCTGCGATGAGAGTATCATGGATTCCTGAGCTCGTGTCTTCCACCATGGTCATGATCGGTGCTCGGAGATTCGACACCATCGTATCGCCAATACGAGGAGAGAGGTGCAAGGTCGAAGCATGACAATGTGGCATACTCATAAACTCCATTGGCGCCGCGGAAGCTGCAGCTTCGACCTGATCATAGGCTCTGTATGCCGCATACAAAGATCCTGCGTAGCCAGAACCAGTCGCAGCTGAAGTTATGCCTTCCTATTAGTAATTCAATCTGACTTCTGAGTGGACTTAACTCACCACTCAAGCCAGCTGCACCAACTGGCGTTTTACTGAAATCATACAGCTGCTCGGCGACACTCTTCGTTGGATCTCGCTGATGTTGCGCCATGAATGCTGATATCGAGCTCTTTGCCGTACTATATGCGCTGAAACCAGTTCCAGACGGTAAATACGATGCCCATGTTCTCTGCTCTTTCAGCTTCTTAGGCCGAGTGGACCTCACAGATGGCAGACTTCGGACGTAGGAGCTCCAGGTACTTTTCTTTACAGTGCCATTGGCGGTCTTCTGAACATCATCCGTCGTACTTTTGGCAGCTTCAGAAGCATCGGCAGGCGCCTCAACCTTCTCTTCACCGCTTTTACTTTCATCTCCACCCTCTTTCCGGTCTTGGGCCTCATCTCCAGCCTTGCTCCTGATCAAAGATGGCACGTACGAAGCCCAAGTCCGTTTCTGGCCATCCCCATCTACCTTTTCTGTGACAGATTCGGTCACCTTGACAGTCTCGTCTACATTCTCGCTCGTTGTGCCTTGCGTCACACTAGTTTGCTCCTCTCCGTCCTTCTTCTCTGCGTCCTCTACCTCAACGTTCCTCGCGTCAGCGTCCTTCATCTCAGCGTTCTTCTCTTCTGCCTGCTCACCTTCCTCAACTCCCTTATTCTCATCTCCCAGGGCGGTATCGGCATGCGCCGTGCCCTCATTCTGATCTCCTGGAACGGCATCGACCTGCACCGTACCTTCATTCTGATCTCCCGTGACCGTATCGGCCTGCACCGCACTTTCATTCTGACCTGTCGGCGGAGCGTCATCCCGCATGCCGCCCTCATTCTCTTCCTTCGGCGCAACATCTTCCACGTGGCTCTCATTCTCTTCCTTCGGCACGCCATCATTCTGCGCAACATCACCCTGCACACGGTTCCCATCCTCTTCCTTCGGCACCACATCATCCTGCAAAGCCGCGAGGTCGTCCTGGTCGTCGGGATCGTCGTCCTGGGGCGGCGCGCCGAGCGCAAACGCCCACGTGTCGACGACCTGGCGGCCGTACGTGTTGATGATCTTGATGGTGTGGCCCTTGGGCACGAACGTCGCCGTGCCGTGGCGCGCCGGGATCGTCTGCTTCTCGCCCACGCCTTGCGCTTGCGGGCCCGCAGCCTTGCCCGCTGGCATTTTTGGACCGGGTGGAGAGAGGCCTGGGTGATATGCGTCGGTGTTTTACTGCAGATGGCTGCGGCGTGAGTAAATGCGAGACGCCGGAGGTGGATTTGTGGTCGGTGAGATTGGAATTGTTACATAGAGAATGGAATTACAGCAGCCGTCTTGTTCAAGGTAAAGGATCCCGCTTTCTTGATACGTCATGCAGCAGCTGGAGTTGTCCTAGCAGGGATGTTATGAGTTCTAGACTCATCCTTGCCAGACCTTCTTGACGTCAACTACGGACAGTGGGAAAGGCAACAAATCCAAATTCGAAGATGAAAATTGCTCACAAAAGAACAATTATTGTAGATTACGATGTATACCGATCTCAGGGCATGCTAACTAAACCCGAAACCCAGATTCCTTTGTCTTCACCAAAACCGTTTGGCCCGATCCCATCGCAACGCATTTAAGCTCCGTAGAATACGATAAAGTCTAGTAGTACACGGGTATATCCCCCAGCAAATTAAGCAACTCCATCCGCAAGCGCAGCAGCAATCTTCGTGTCTCTCTCTCCGCGGTCCGCCGGCCCGTTCTCGAGCCAGCGCACTCCCAAACTCACCCACCCTCAAAACTGATCCTCGAACGCGCAATTGATGCTGTCGTGCCCATCGCGCTCGCACAGCGCGCACCACTTGTTGGGGTCGGGCCTGCTGCCGTCCTTGCCCGCGACGAGCGACGCGTCGTAGGGGTTCGGAAGCGGCGCGGTGGGCGGCGCCGTCGGCGGCGCACCCATAGCCGCCGCGTTTCCGACGGCCGCGGTCTTCTTCGCGAAGGTGGCGAGCGGGCGGGGGAGGTCCGGGTCGTCGCGGGGTGGGCGCGCGGGCGGGGTCTTCACGGGTGGAGGGCTGGTGGGCGCGGCGGGCGTGGGCGGGGCGGCGGCTTTGGCAGGGCTCCCGATGGCGGTGGGGCGGCGGGCGTCGACGCCCGGGCACGTCAGGATGTCGTGGCCGGCGGCGTCGCAGATGTCGCACCACAGCGGGCCGCCGGTGCTGGCGGTGCCGCTGGCGCTCTCCGTCTCCGTCACGTGCGCCAGCGGCGTCGAGTCCTTGCGCCGGTGCGGCGACAGCCGCCACGCCAGCGTCGTGCCCTTGGAGTCGCGCCCCGACGACCGCTTGTCTTGGATTGCCGTGCGGTCCGAGTACGCCGAGATGCTGGCGTGCTTCGAGCCGATCGTGCGCAGCTGCTCCAGTTCGCGCTCCAGCTCCTCCTCGCGGTGGTTCTTGCGGTCGATCAGGGACTTGAGGTCTTTGGCTTCGCGCTCGAGGCGGTCGACGGTAGTTTGGATGTCGGCGTCTGCCGGCGTGGTCTGGCTTCTTGAGATCGCAGGTCTGTTTGCTGGAGCGGCCATATCGCCAGTGCCGGCGGAGCTGAGAGAGTGGATGATGGCTTTGAGGCCGCGGATCTCATCGTCTCGTTGCTCGATATCTCGCGAGTCCCTTGCGTTAGTCGGAGGAGGTTTGGCGCTCTTTATTGCTTCTTTGGCCTTCTCCTTCTCCATTTGCAGCTCCGCTTTCAGCCGTTCAACCTCTCCACGCAGGAACTCGGCTTCACCTCTGGCGTCTGCCTCGCCGCGTCGAGCTTCTTCCAGGCCCTCTTCCAATTCCTGTACAAGATCTTCCAATTGCTTGAGCTGCCTGGCTACGCTTTCAACGTCGTCTCCACGATCCTGCAAATCTCGAATCTCCTGCATCAACTCTTCCACTTTCTTCTCGTATACTCGTTCTGTTTCTGTACTAGCCATCTCCAGCGTGTCGATAGTGCTTCGGAAGTCCGCCCTGTGAGCATCGAACTCAGCAGTTAGCATTGCAATCTTCTCGTTCTTCTCGCGAACGATGGCACGTAGCTGCGCGGCATCAGCATCATCATGTGAGCCTGCGCTGCGATTCCGTGAGTGCATGCCATCTGCTGGAATCAAGCTCTGCAGCTCCTGAAGGCTGGCTTCCATGTCGGCAAGACTCGACGCCTGCTCCTTGAGCTGCTTGTCACGTTCTTCCAACTTCTTCTTGAGCCGCCTGATTTCTTCCTGTGATGCATCGTCTGTTGAGCGTCTCGTGACAGGTGTGAAGCCAGATCCCGAGCTCATGTGCGATCCCGCGCCCGAACCGTCACTACTTCTAGCCAGGACTCCAACAGGCGTTGTGTCTGTGCTGTCATCGCCGTTCTGTGCAAATCCCAATCTCGAGTTATTTCGGTCCCCTATTTGTGGTGTCCTGGCCTTTGCCAGACCACTCATGTGAGGTGCTGGACTTGGAGTAAAGCGTGGCGTGCCTATTTGACTCTTCGAGAACGAACCTGGTCCACTCAAAGATGCACCTCGGCCTAGGGTTGGCTGTAGATTGGGTTTGTTCCTGTACGGTGACTCAGGCCGCGGGAGAGATGGCCTTGATTTTGGCTTGAATACGGGACTTGGAGGTCGCGCACCTGGACCGACCGACTGTGAGAAGTTAGGTTTGGTACGCGGAGGTGACATGGAGTTGCCATCGTGGCCGCCGTGGAAAGATGGAGTTGTAGGAGTAGGTGGGAAGGTATCAGCGGATGGTGTAGGAGATGCGCGTCGTGCTGCTCGGTGGATAGGCAAGAAGATGCCAGATCCGGATACTGAAGTGGTGAAGTATCGAATTCTTGTTTACAGTTAGCGTCGTCAACCACCAATGAAAGCATATGTGTATGAAGCGATGTGGAGTAGCATTTGAAGAACCAAGGATTTCTTACCCTTCGACGTCGCCGTCATTCTTTCCACGAGAGGCATACTCTTTTGCCAATTCCACACCAGCGAAGTTGCCTTTCTTTCCTCTCACGGCACCGATGAATTTGACAATTCCGTGCATCCCACCAGGTACGTCAACGGTGTCGCCGACCTCGATTTCGCGACCGTCTGCGCCCAGCATGTTTGCAACTCCAGGAGTGGACGGGTCTTGACCTGCGAGCGCATTCAAGGAGGCCTTGCGAGCGAGAGCAGTGCTGGCGGCGAGGGCCAGATTTGGCGAAGAGGCAGTGTTTATGTTTTGGGAAGCCAGACTCGGACGTGCGGCCAATCTCGATCTGCCGGGCTGTAAAGTCATGTCTCGAAACTGATCACCTAATGGGAAGAGCTGGATGCGCCGTCCGGTGACATGGGAGACCTCTGGCGCGTGCGGTGGTGTCGATCGGACTGTGAAGTTCGGTTCTGTCGACTGGGTTGGCTTGCGCGTGGCTGTTGTGTGCGTGAGCGGGTAGTCTTGGAGAGTATTGGTGGTGTCAGTTGGCGGTGCAGAGGGGTGTGAGAGCAGACAGGAAGCGTAACGAAAGGCAAAAAGCAAAGCAGGAAGGCAGAACGAAACAAAGTAACGCGGGTAGTCGAAGATGGAGCAACGGTTCCAAGGTGGTTCGTTTCAGGGGTTCTCAGGGCTGGTCACGGCCAGTCAGCGCGTGCGCCACCGGCTGCGTTGAAGCTTGATCTTAAACTGAAGACTGCAGGCTGTCCGGGGGGCTTTTCGTTTGCTTCCGACAGCAAATGATAAATCGAAGCTGCTGAGCAATAATAAATAAAATTCGATAATGGGCTCCGTCTAACCGAGACGGCTCTCGCCCCATCCATCCACCGTCTCCGCCTTCCACTTCTTGATTTCACGTACAGCGGTACTGAGTAATGAACTGCGCAATTCCAATTTCATCGGCCACTGCGGGTGATGCCGTTCCGTGGCAGACAAGAATTGCGTCTTCTTGCCAGGTCTGCGATCTATGGAAGGGGCTGTGGTGGTGGTAATTGGTTCTTCCAAATTCTCCTCCGTACGTCCTTGCAAAAACGCAGCCAGAAAGCCCTCCTGCCACCAATGGAACTTTGTTTAATTAGGAGCGAGTCACGCGTTATGAAGGACGGCAGTCACGTCTTCCGCGCCGAGCATGCAATTGCCTTGCATCGCTGATCCAAGCACATACAAGCAGATACTATCGACACAATGGCTTCAATTCAACTTGATAGCAGTGTTGCTAGCTGCACGATTCCCATGTTCTTGTCTTACTGCATTGCAATTCACGGCTCGCCGACAAGTACTCTAGCCGCCTAATAAGCCCTGAGCTGATAAACCGGCCGCAACCCCTCCCCAGCCTCGGTAACTATCGTACGTAGCCACGGCCAAAGGAAAATAGACTCCACCACTTCCCTCACATACCAATATGAGCTCTTGCCACTGCAATCCTGAAATGTTCCATCGACCGCGAATATGGCCGGTCGCATACGGCAAGAAATCGACCTGAAGGCGCTTGAGCGCTACATAGACCAAAATGTACCCGACATCAAATTGCCCATAGATGTAAAACAGGTACGTTCCCCGCACGTGTCCATGCTGAGATGAACAATTGAGACTTATGAAAGCGTCGCAGTTCGGCTATGGTCAATCCAATCCCACCTACCAACTCACCGATAGCACCGGTTCCAAATTTGTGATGCGCAAGAAGCCGCCAGGCAAACTATTGTCCCAAACTGCCCACAAAGTCGACCGCGAGTACAGAATCATCAACGCTCTACAGAAGACGGACGTGCCAGTACCAAAGGTGTACTGCCTCTGCCAGGATGCTAAAGTGATCGGGACCGACTTCTATATCATGGAATTCCTTGACGGCCGCGTTTTTGAGGATCCCTCGTTGCCGGGTGTGTCTCCTGCCGATCGAACCGCTATGTGGAAAGATGCGGTGCGCGTGCTGGGAACCTTCCACAACGTCTCTCCAGCCTCGGTGGGACTCGAGAGCTTTGGCAAACCATCAGGCTTCTACAACCGGCAGCTCAAGACGTTCAAAGCTCTGGAACAGATTCAGGCGGCCACGCGCGACAAGGAGACTGGCGAGCCGGTTGGGCACATCCCGCACTTCGCCGACATGGTGGGCTTCTTCTCGGATCCGGCAACGCAGCCGCGCGACCGCGGCTCCTTCGTGCACGGCGACTACAAAATCGACAACCTAATGTTCCACAAGACGCAGCCGCGCGTGATCGGCATCCTGGACTGGGAGATGGCGACGATCGGCCACCCGCTCAGCGACGTGGTGAACCTGCTGTCGCCGTACACCACGTCGGAGCGCAAGGAGGCCGCCGCCATGACGCGCCGCAGCTCCACCTTCTCGGCGGACTCCTTGGACGGTCTGCCGTCCAAGGAGCAGTGTCTGCGCTGGTACTCCGAGACCGCTGGCTGGGATCCGCGCCCCGACATGAAGTGGGGAGAGGCGTTTGGCGCGTATCGCGCGTGCATCATCTTCCAAGGCATCGCTGCGCGCTATGCTGTGCGTCAGGCTAGCAGCGAGCGCGCCAAGGAAAACGGTGCGCATATGAGACCCTACGCTGAAATCAGCTGGAACTCCATCGCCGAGTACAAGGCTGAGTTGGAGCAAAGGAAGGCGAAGCTATAGCGTTTCCTTGTAGATATATATTTGCTCATAGAGAGAACTCTGGAAGCTATCGCCTTACAACTTTGCCCGTTTTCCACATCGTGTTCACCGTCAGCTACAGCTACGTCTCATTCTCGCCGAGCCATCTTCAACCGCCGAAGATGTCTGACGAGGTCCGGAGTCCAATTGCCATTGGGTCGTTTACTCTATAGTCTCAGTGTCGCAGCCTTAAACGTTTATAAAACTCAACTCGCCCACTAACCTCCCCACCCACGTGCCGGAAATCCCAGGGTGGCGGAGATACTTGACTGATTAACATTTCACGTCCTCATTTCATTTATAATCAATTATCTAGTGCAACATCTTCTTTCTTAGCCCTGCCTTTATGCTTGCGGACTTGGTTTGCGACGGACTTGAGGCCTTGTAGGCCTTTCAGGAGATCATCTGGGCCAGAGCAGGGCGAGAGCAGCAGGCGATCGTTTTCGGGAAGGGATTCGAGAAATGAGTCGCGTGCTGCCGCAAAAAATCATCTGTCATCTTCAGAATATAAATACTGGGATTGGAAGTCAGAGGTTGTATTCTACGCGAAGATGTTAGTTGAAAAATCGACCATTTTTGTTTCCTAGGGACGTCGTGGCATAGAGGGCGCTTTTCGCGTGAAGGTTGAAGTGACATTCCATAAATTTCAGAAGTCAACGTAATAAATTAGTTACTTTAGGAATGGCTATTACAGTATATGACAATTTCGAAACCTGCAGTTTCAAAAGTTCCCACACTCCAAACCCAAACTACTTTATGATTCTTGCAGCCTCCTTTGCTCGCGTTGAAGGGATGGTAATGTGGATTTGGTTACTTGGGGAACCATCATTGTGTCTGTGCTTTCTGTTTCATCTGACTAAGCAGCGGGTGTCTTGACCTCAGCTTTCGCGATGAGATAGTTCAACAACTCGAAACAATGAACAAATCCTCTCCTGACTACAAAAAGCTTTTTCTCGAAGAATCAAAGAGGCGGCAAGAGGCGGAATGCGCTCGGCAAGAGGCTCAGCAAGAGGCAGAACGCGCTCAGCAAGAGGCAGAACGCGCTCAGCAAGAGGCAGAACGCGCTCAGCAAGAGGCAGAACGCGCTCGGCAAGAGGCAGAACGCGCCGTACGCCAAACCACCCTTCCGGAATTCCTCGATGCGTGCCACACACATCTCCAAGCCAATCTCACCGTCCAACGCGATAGTACGTTATCGACTCAAGGAGATCCGTCGAACGCGGTGAATAAAGTTAGACCTGAAAGGATTCATCAATGGGAGGATTTCGCCGACCAACAAGAGCAAGTCTGGAGTACCTTGGTGAACTCAGACTTCATGCTGGAGCGGCATTTCACGTTGATCAGTACACTGCGGGAGATTGGAGAGTCTATCCGTCGACAGATGATGAGCTCGGAGCTTGACCTGCACCATTTCGAACGTCTCGCGGTCGGCGATCCTGTATCACGCATCATTGAAAGGCTCTATGATAATCCTGCACTTCGAGACAAGTTCAACCTCAAAGGATCAGTGAAGTTCGAGAACCATTCCAACACACTGAGTCCAGACCGAGATGTTGCGGAAGATATGAGCCAAATACAGCTGTCTAGACCTTCTCGTAGGCGGTCACCGCGGTTTCTTGAAAGACAAAAGAGCACCGAGATCGAAGAACAGTCGGCCGGCGCCCCGCCGATCGTGGCGATTCAAAATGCAGACGCTAAGCCGGCCCGCCCCAATGCTGACCAGTTCTGCGTATACAATATTTCCGTGGACACTTCGACTGCAGGCCCGCGCATACCGGTGTTCATCATTGAATACAAACCTCCACACAAGCTTACACTTGGGCACATCTACGGAGGACTTGACGACATGTGCCTAGACGATGTTGTTTCCTTGAAGGATACAGATGGACCGAAGGAGCGCTGCCGAAGGTTAGTTGCCGCAGTGATCACTCAGGCGTTTTCGTACATGATCCAGGCCGGACTTCAATTCGGTTGCGTCCGCAGCGGTGAAGCTTCTATATTTTTGAGGGTCCCCGACGATCCGAGCACAGTCCATTATTTCTTATCAGTGCCGAAAGGAGATGTTGGCGAGTCGACGGGATGGCGGTCTGCTGACGACAGTCACAATCGATTGCATCTTACGGCCGTTGGTCAGATGGTGGCTTTTACACTTCAAGCCCTTCAGACGACTCCACGCGCTCACCGTTGGAGAAGTGATGCCCTATCTCGGCTTCCAAGGTGGGAAATTGTTTACGAAGATCTGTTGCGCGACATTCCGGTTAAAGAAGCCCCCTCATCTGAGTACCGGCCACCGCGAGAAACGAGCTTTCTGCGTGCTTCTCCCATACGCCTTCGTCACCACGCACAGCGACCCGCTCCAACATGCCAGACAGAGGCTGCTAGCCGGTATGATAGCGAGAGCGATGACTGTGACCCGGAGACACCAAGCCGACGTCTGCGACCGCCATCAAGTCTTGGTCGAGCGGCTGTTGCTAAGAGCGGCTCCTCTACTTCCCGAAGTAAAGCCGGTAGCGCCACTGATCAAAGGTACTGCAGTCAGCAATGCCTGCTAGGCTTGCTGAATGGAGATACCCTCGATAGAGACTGCCCCAATGTACGAGAGCATGGTCGTGATCATCATCAACTTGACCAGCAATCCTTTCTCCTTCTGTTACAACGCCAACTACAGCAGACGATGGATGAGAACTTCGCTCCAATTGGTTCACCAGGGTCTCGCGGCGTTCCGTTCATGGTGAAGCTGAAGTCTCACGGATACACGCTAGCTGCCAAATGCACACCCTCTTATTTCGCCAAGTTCCTTCGCTACGAGACTACTGTCTACAGCCGGCTTCGCCCAATTCAAGGCATCCACATCCCTGTTCATCTCGGTATGATAGAGCTGCCGCAGCCATACTACTATGAAGGCATAGTGGATCTGACACACGCTATTCTTCTCAGCTTTGGGGGCATGCCGATCGGCCGACAGGTAAATGCCGCGAATTATCAAAGGACAGTGACTGAGGTGGAGAGAGCTCTTGACGCGATCCACAAACTTCATGTTCGACACAAGGATGTCCGACTTCCGAACATTCTCCGCGACCCAGTGACCGAAAAGATTATCATTATTGATTTTGAGCGTGCCGAAATGCAACCTTCGCGGCCAGCGTTAGGGGTTATCTCACCAAACAGAAAGCGGAGAATGGACGAAAGCGGTTTTGTTGAAGCTCCGGTGGATGTGGAGAGAACTTGCTCATCCGAAACTGGGATATTTGGAGCTGAACTGCTCTATTTGATAAGCCGACCTGTATTAAGGTAGATTAAGCGGTAGAAAAAATCGTGCATGAAATGCAGATACCAATCTCATGGAGAGAAAGTGTATTGAATGATTTGGGCTTCTCTGCAACGCGGCTGATATGTGTTTCCAACTCTATTACAACTAGTAAAACTTTCGAGGTCTTACCCATCAATATTAGGTGGCCTCGGTCTTGGCATATATAATCTCAGTGTCGGAGCCTTCCCCGCCGAGTTTGGCGGCACTCCTACAAAAGGAGTTGAAGTCATACTAGTGGCCTGGCGCCCGCGACATCGGAATAGTGCTACAAGTACTGGCCCATCTCATTTCCTATAGTCCATAACGACATCAGTTTCACCTGCATGAAAGGAAAGCCAAATTTTAATCGTAAGCCAGGTTAGATTAGTATGCGTGTGACGAGACGTTCTCCAATGACAGAGCGCCACGTCCATTGCGCGTCTCCTTACAAAGGTTGAAGCGGGACAATACCGAAATACAAGTACGTGTGCTAACTACCATCTATTGGAATCAGCAATTTCTCGTTTCTAAGATATGACAATGGACAAGACTTCTCTTCCAAGATACAAATATAAGCCCCTTTGTGCCGCTGATGCGGTGAGAGTTCTGGTGCTCAAGCCCACGCAAAACTCATCCGACCCTCTAAGCTGTGAAATCATACAATATAGTCGCTCCGAATTTCTTCGCAATCCCAATAACGACACCCACTACACTGCCGTCTCCTACACGTGGGGTGGCCTGGCGTTCTCCCGACATATTTTTTGCGATGGTAACAGCTCGATCTTGGAAGTTACACCCAATGTTGACTCCCTTCTCCGCCACCTGCGGAAGGCTTTCAAGCCCAGGTATTTATGGATTGACGCAATCTGTTTGGATCAGGCCAATGCAGCGGAAAAGGCTGTGCAAATACCACTAATGGGGGAGATATATACGCAAGCCAGGAAAGTACGCATATGGCTTGGCGAAGGAGACAAGGAGAGTGCGATGGTCTTCGCCTTCTTGCGAACGGCATCTTCCATCAGACTTCACGGCCCTGATTTCACGGAATGGCTCCTTGATCAAGCACAAAGTATTTTTGGCAACCGTTCAACAGCACCAATCGAAGAATTTCTGTGCAGGTCTTGGTTCTCGAGGCGTTGGATTCTGCAAGAAGCTAAACTGGCTCGGCAAGCTACAGTGCATTGCGGAAACGACACTATACCTTGGCCCTGGCTAGCCTCCTCTTTCTCCATCTTACGGGGAGCGACCAGAACCGGACATGTGAACTTTCAATTATCTCCAGAAGCTCTAGAAGCGCTCAACGCCGTATACATGTTATCAAGGACATCAAGGCCTCATCTACTCCATTATCTCTGGCATTTCCATTCCTCCGAATGTAGAGACGTTCAGGATCGGATATTTTCGTTGTACGGAATGTTGAGCGATGAGGATCGCAACGTTCCAGTTACATATACCTCCAGTTGGACAGACATTTGTCAAGAACACGCATTGGCCTGCTTTCGGGCCGGACAGGCAAACTACGTCCTCTCGCACCTGTTTGCTTTCGGCCCTCTTAATAGCGGCAATAGCACTAGCATTCCGTCTTGGGTTCCCGATTGGTCCGGACGTCGACAAAAAACACTCTTTTGGGATCAGGGCGAACCAACCTACGACGTCAGTGCCCATCACCCTCGCTTCACTTCCACGAAGTTCATCAGTAAGGTGTCGGACCTTGGTAGTTCGGCTCTGGAATTGCGTTTTCCCGCCGTTGCACGCCTCGAAGATGGCATTATCATCAAGTTACCCTTGAATTCCAAGTGGAAAGACGTGACACATGCTTTCTCTTCCGTGTTTGTTAAGTCTCCATCAAGGCCGTTTTTAGCGGATATTACCAACCTAATAGTCACAATGCTGGAGTTAAACATGCATGCTGGGTTTTTGAATGAATGCGCAGCCAAATTCACAGCAGAAACTAAGCAGGTTTCCTCGGAAACTGAGGATTCCTTTGACATAGTTTTAAGTCGCCTCAAAGTGGCTTGGGAATTCTTCCATGACGAAGATTTTCAGTGGTCATCAGCACAGATCTATCTACTAGACGCTCTCTGCCAATTGTTGCAAAATTACACACTATTCTACCAGCGCAGTCCGTTCGGATACCAGTCTTTTCTTGTTGGATTTGGGCCACCATCCATTCAGGAAGGAAGCCTCATTTCTCCTCTTTCGCTTATAGAGAATGAGGACGACATTGTAAATAGCCTTACTTTAATTATCGGTGACCAATTCGAGGAGCCGAAACCGGCGATTGCCCTTCAATTGGTCGATGAAGATATAATCCGAGATTCTCATGCGGACTTAAGACGAGGTGGCCGGAAAGCTCGAATTATAGGACCATGTTTATGCTGCTTCAGCTATTCTCAATTCAGATTTGATGCTGGGTTCACTTGCTATTTGGGTTAGAATGTAATGGGTTTCTCACCGGTTGTCTGGCTATATGTCGTTATACAGGACGGTAATGATGATGAAAATATAATAGATTAATACTGTTGTCTGCCGGAGCCCACAGCGTTTCAAGGCTACCGAAAGTAAAATCTAGAAGTAACAATTCCTTCACAACTTGTCTTTATTCTATAATGCGTGGTTCAGTCTCTCCTTCAACCTCCCTATTAACATCAGTCTCTATATTAGGCCTTGGTGATTCTATAACATCCTCCGAGACTTCTTCCACCCGCCGCTCGTCTTCAGGATTCAAGCTTCCGTCGCTGTCATGACTGTTAGACTCTTCCGTCTCGACATGCGGATCTCTTTGCTCTTCTTCGTCCCCCTCGCCCTCCTTCTTCTTTAAACTTTGAACCACCCGCTGCCACCACTCTAAAATCTTCCGAACAAAGTACTGTCTCTTTCTCCATTTCCGCCCTTCACTCTTCGCCTCCTTTTTCGCCATCCTATAGTCCTTGATCCAATGGTAGATACGCCGCCATCTTAGGATCGCCTTCACGCTGAGCGAGAAGCATAAGCCGATTAGCTGGGTAAGGGTTCCGACGTTCTTGAAGAGCGGTACGAGTACTTTGGCGAGTACCGAGAGGACGATACGCGTGTATACTGCTATCCTGGCCATGAATGCAGACACTGCTGCCAAAACACTCTGCAGCCCCTGGAACAACACATTGAAGAGTCTCAGAATTGGGTTGACGTAGAGCGCAAAGGTGATGAAAGGGATGCCTAGGAAGACGGTCGTCATGACTGTAACGCGATGTCAGTAGAGCACACAAGATGAGTGTTGGTTTTGGTGGAGACAAGTACCTGTGTACTTGACGGCGTAACGGAGCTGCAACTTATCATCGGCTGTATGTGGATATTCCGCTATGGGCAGCGCCAGGAAGACTGCCATGAATGATGCGGGAAGGAAAATGATGGTGACGATGGTAAAGACAGTGATTGTATTTCCTGATATGCGCGTCATCCGAGCCTCAAAGACGTTTGCCTGCTTTTGCTTTAGCTCCAGGAGGTCATCGAGCTGGTAAGAAGAGTCAGTTCAGTAAACCTCACACAGAACCGGCAGAAGTTTTGTGTGGCTTACACGTTGATAGGGTCTATCCGCGTCGACATTCATGCGGTTCACATACTCGATCTGACGCTTGATGGCGCCCAAAAGGCTCGGAGTCGTCCTGGCTGTAGTATTAGCATTGGGCCCGTCGTCAGCGTTGTTGGCCGGTGGTGTCTTTGTGACGAATCGGGTGAATGGCTCTAGGACTTGTCTTTGCTGGTCGAAGAGGTTGTTCAGGATATTCAGCTCGTCCCTGATGTCTTTGATCTCTATCATCAGGTCGACCTCGCGCGATATGTCGAAGGAGTCTTCTGGCTTCTTGCTAACGATTTTGGGGCGCTTCTGCTTCAGCTTTCGCAAGCGGCTCGCTTCCTCAAGTAAGTTCATCAGGCTTTTCTTCTCTTCTTTCTTTTTCTTTTTCACGTTTTCCTTCTTGGCTTCCTGATTCCCTTGGCCTTTCATCTCTTTCTTCCCCTTCCCCTTCGTTTCCTGCTTCCGATGCTCTTTTGTCTCCTTTTTCTCCTTATCGCTTTTCGTTCCGCGATCCGCGAAGTCATTAAAGCAGCGGATTTCTTCGTCGGCCTAGGATGTTGAGTACGTGGAGCTTGACCATGAGAAGCACTTGGAAGACTCACAACGTCATTGATAGAGTGAGCGAAGATCTCTAGATAGCGGTATCTTTCGTGTTCCCATTCCCTGCTGTCAGAATTTAAGCCGAGACACCGCGCCATGATTAACTCTGCCAAGCTGAAGACGGATGTGACTGGGCTTCTCTCTTTCTGCCAGAGACGGTCAAGTATACTGTCCAATACATCCCTCGTATCCATAATCTCATCTGTATTATCCCCTGTATTATCCCAGCGCTGTGGAAAGCTGGTGATGATTATCTCTATGGTGCTCTGTCAGTGTTGAGGACAATCGATACCTATCGGCGATGCTTACCGTTATTTACTATCCAGAGCCACAGCTGGTCAATCATCATGATAGGTACTGGCTTATCCTTGTGCCTTCGCTGAAAGTAACGCGCGATGACCTGATCAGCATCACGAGCGTCAGTATCCTCCGTCATGTAATATTGGAATTGGTTCAGAGTCCGGCGTATGTGTAGAGGAGATCTCGGTGGATCCGTGAAGAGATAATTTGCCAAGAGTGCATGGTTAGCATTTGAATAATGTTCTTCTTTTCCCACCAATTTTTTGATCATTCGTTTTATTCGCTTCAAGTCATATTCTTCGGAAGATTGGATTTCCTTGATCATCTGGCTCATCTCGCCCCTTTTATCTTCCGATTCCCAGTGAATGTACGGCATCTGCTCACAGTTATAAGAGTGAACGATTCAGGTTTGGTGTTACCGGGGCATCCACTTACAAAAGCAATAAGGGAACTAGGGTTCGGTGAACCTGCAGTGGGAAAGACGGTCAGAGCCATCTCAACGAGGAAGCTCGCGGGCTATTAGTGTACCTTCAGGTAATGCACGACATAATGGCTTCATGAAACGACCATGAACAAATGAGGATACTGGATTGTGCAGCTGGTGCTTCCATAACTCGTCTCTTAGGAGGTCTGGGCAAGGTTGATCACCGTTGCATATCGACTTAACGGTGTCCATGAGGGCCTGGGAATTCGCGTGAGTTTGACAAAGAAAGTGGGATTTTCAGTTACCTCAACCCAATCCATCTGCCAAGATATTAGTCTGTTGTATGCTGTCAACAATACAGAGGGAGTATTACATTGTTCGCAGGAAGATGTATCCATCTGAAGTCGGCTTTGGGGTACTCATCTTTCCCAATCTTATCGTCAAGCACGTCCTCGAATAGCCCGTCCTCGTTCCACACGAGATTTTCGACCTGTTCAATCTGAACTCGATGTTCATCAAAGGCGGCAGATTCAGTAGCTGCAGAGCCGTCAGTATTAGGCCTCCTGATGTAGAAGTGCACAATTGTCGCGTTGAATCCTGTGTTATCCACTCTGTCCAAAGTGTAGTCCGCTTTCTTCGAAACAGAACGTGGACTCGCCCCGACGGTCGAGCTTGTTAGGATCGCACCGCCGTACCTCATGAGCAACCTTATGATCGGTTCGTGGTTTTTCTTCACTGCTAAGTCAATAGGGCGATCACCATTTCTATCAGCCTGGTCGATGTCGACACCCATTTCGAGCAACAGGCGCATGACGGCTTCATGTCCACATTCTGCCGCATTATGCAGTGTTGATCTTCCGTCATCATCAAGAGCGTGGATATCGACATCGCAGGTGAGAAACAATCTCACTATGGACTCATTGCCCGACATAACGCCTTTGTGGAATGCTCTCTGCAGGTCAAGCTTCAGTTTCTCCTCGTCGTCTTCCCTCTTCTTCCATTTATCCAGGAGCATACGGATAGCACCTTCATGTCCGGACGCGGCAGCCTCGTCTAGTAATACTGCTGGGTCAGTAATGCTGCCCCACTCGACCAGATTGTCTGACCACAGGTGTTGTATGAAGGTGGGGACGTCCATGCCTGCCCACTTCTCGATCGTTTCACGAGCCCAATCCAGTATGGACAGTTCTATAGTTGCCCATTTAGGACCGACCATGCGAAGAGTATCCCGCAAGAACGTTATTGGAGTTTGAGCGTCCACTTCGGTTAGACTCTCCTTACGAATTGGCGGAATAAGAGCGTCGATGTGTAAAACGCAGGATATCTCCTCTTGAGGAACTTTATGATCGTGAGTTAGAGTACAAGCTCATAGAATGCTTGAGGAGAGCTTGCCTTCGATTTCAAGGGCCTCGTGAAGTTTTCGTGCTTCGTCCGCATTATTTGTTCTTAAATAGAGATTGATGAGGTGCTTCGCTGCCATCTTGACATTAGCGTCATGGTATTTCCGTAGGCGTTTGACCATAGAAGACAACTCATCCTGGTACCGTTGATCATGTTCTCCTCGAGCGGATGATAGCACGCTCAGGTTGCAGAGAGTATCGAGCGTGACCCGATGATCTGGACCAAAGACATGTCTTTTTGCTCTGTAAGCCTCGCTGAATAGGGTTTCAGCCCTGTCCAAGTCTAACTGCCGATAGTGTAGGCAAGCAGCATTGTTCATAAGCTCAATAGTCCAAGGATATTCGCGCCCGAGCGCCCGACTTACGCCTGCAATTGCGGCATCATAGAGTTGGTAAGCATCTTCCAACTTACCAAGAGCTTCGAACACTTGAGCCAAGGCCTTGACATAGGCTTGGGAAGCAAGATGGTCCCACCCCCAGACTTCTTCAAACTTTGCTCGGACTTTCAGCAATTCCTCCTCTGCTTTCTCATTTTCGTCTATAGAAGAATAACAAATTCCCAATTCCAGTAGAACTTCTAGCAGTCTCCGTCCAACCTTAGTGTCTTCTCGTTGAAGGCGTTCTATCTCGGATTTGTAGAACGCAATCTCTTCCTCCGTACTGTTAAATTCGCGGATGGACCTTGTCCAACTACTTGACTCGGAATCTACTTCGATGTAAGAACGGTATTCCAGAAACCATCCAGAGATAAAATCACCGGTCTCAGAGCTTGCACTGAGGTTATCACCGGAGTTGCTATCGGAGGACCTTCTGCGGGCGTCCTCGTTAGGGGCGGGTTCCACATTTTCGTATATTGAATTTGAGGCCATTTTCAAACTACAGTCACAGGACAGAGCGGAAGCAGAATTACAACAGAGCAACAGAAGATAGCAAGACGGGTTCGGTTTGCGTGTATAGGAAACTAGGAACGTGGACTCAGTGTGCTTCCACTCCATGCTTCAGGGAATCCTATTGCTCTAGGGACGGAGAGAACTAGCACGTTCTGAGAACCACACCATCACACCAAAATCGAACTGAATTCAGCTAATGAAACACAATTGCCCACCCATAGCTGTAACTTCAGCTGCGTGCGGGGTCAAACGTGGGTCATTCTCATTGGCTGTATGGATTTGGAATGAGGCAATCGTTCTCATTGCTTTTATAATGGGCAGCCGCAAAGAAAGAGATCATTATGATGATTGATTGATTGTCATCGTTGTTGTGGTTGTCGAAGGTACTCAAAACAAGCAACGTCGGGGGTTACGGAGTAGTTACATA
>Ga0335073_10003400_pt1 | contig 22135 bp, 16 predicted proteins | sample Lox_Sample_22_FD_207093 | JGI IMG/M metagenome (GOLD analysis project Ga0335073, IMG submission 207093) | Soil microbial communities from Loxahatchee National Wildlife Refuge, Florida, United States - Lox_Sample_2.2 | ecosystem: Environmental > Terrestrial > Soil > Wetlands | place: USA...
ACCAGAGCACCGTTGGGCGAAAGAGTCGCCGAAACGAATCCGCGGCTGCCAAGCAGCGGCACCAGCCGCAGGCTGGATGGACTTGCATCGGGCGCTTGTTGCGCCATGACTCGCAAGCCTGCCACCACCAATATGCCCGAAAGAATGACACGCCAGGCCAGCGGAGGATTCACAAAGCACACCTGCAGAAAAATAGCTGCAGCGCGAACTGGAGAAGTTTCTGAGCGCTCGCGATGGCGGGGGTCCGCAAGTCGGCGGCCATGGCAGGGGCGCCATGCGTTGCTTTTGCAAATGGGCTATTCAATTCGCCGGTGCGCATCGGGGATACTCAAATTTAACTCAGGACGCCACAGAATGCGACTCCCCGCAGTCTGCGGCGCCTGAGGTCCAGTGCTCTCTACTTGGATCGTCAGGCCTGAGCCGTGGGCATCGTCCGGAGCCGACTTAGAAATTTACCCATTTCTTCTGTTGGCTTGCCTCGTTTCGCCGACTCTCCGCTCCCGTTCGTATCCGCGAGCTCTGCATGATCGATCTCAAAGCCCATCCCATCCGTACCCCAGCGAACCACCTTTGATCGCACAGAGATCGCGTCTCCGGGTCTTTCCCCGTTCGTGTTCTCCCATTGCAGTGACATCTCAATGCTGGTTCCAAGAGGCCAGCGCTCTTCATGCAGCAGGTAAAACCCATGGCAGCTGATATGTCGGACTTTGCGCGGCTGGGGAGTTCCGTTCGCCCAGTAAAAGGCAACAATTCCTGGCGAGGAATATTCATTTCGATCGTGCTTGTTGTTCAGCCACCGAAGCACCCGCATCCTCAGCGAGTGATCTCGGGACACGACGGGCGCAGATTTTTCTCTGACCACCGGTTGCATCGGCGTTGCTTTTACGGCGCTGACCGACGAGCTGGCACTCCGATGCACCGGCGTTGGAGAAACTGGAGAGGATTTGCCGGCAAGCTGACGGGCAAGCTCTTCCGCAGCACAGATAACCAGTTGATCTCCGGCATAGGTTTGGGATGAGGACAGCGTATTGGGTGGCAGAACTAATGCGCTTACCACTCGATCACTCATAGGGGTGGAATTGACCGTAGGGGACAATTCAATCCCTTGCAGTACACGGCAGCCTTCGTCCAGGTAAATAAGGTCTGCTGCGGGCATTCTCCGCGCCGGCGGAATCCCTCTGAAAGGCTTCAGCCAGATCCCGGTTCCGGCCGAAGGGGCTATCGACTTACTCCACACCAAAGGCTCTTGTATAGTGTCAACCACGTTCACACCGGAGCTGAGGAAGCTGTTTTTGCTTGTATTGAACGAACAGAATTTGCCATTTTCCATAAAGCACCATAGACCTTAATTAGAATTAGTACTCTTAACCGTTCCGAATCCTGCCTTCGTTCCTTGAGTGACTGTGTGTCCCGCGTCTATAAGACGCGACGGGCACCTTAGTAAGTGTGACTTCTGTGCCAATGTGGCGCACTGATCCTATCGACAGGTTTCTTGGAGCACTTTAGCCGGCCCGTTTCAGCCCTATCCATCGCTATTGCCTTACTTTGCGCGTTGTTCCGAATGAACGGCTACCAGAAAGTTGCACTTTTTGGGTATGGTCAGGATTCACAAGACGGCGCAAGCGCCGGCGGAATCTGGCCCTCCCGCGCCACTCAATCGAGTCTGATGGGGCGATGTGGCCGATCGGGCCGATCCACCGTATCACCTTAGGCGATGCCCGCAATCTACGTGCAAGAGCCCAGGTGACTATTCCCGATAGCGTCAGGTGACGTTCACTTCGCGCAGTAGCATTTGGCGAAAGCAGCGGCATCCTGACTGGACTGCCCGCACGCATACGCCGGCCAAATCAAGCGCAACAAATTACTGCCGGAACCTGGCATGAAGTTGCGAATATAGGCCTCGGACTCGGACTTTTGTGCCTCATCATCAGCCCGAAAAGCAGCCGCCAGTTGTGTCATCGCTCCGCTGTTAAAGGCTTTCTCGTGGTAAGTAAGCTGATAGTCGTAGCTTTCATTCCAATGGATCGTTGCGGGGTCCGAGCCCGAAGCTGCTATCAACTTGAAGTCTGCAAGCTCGGCGTTGTTCAGATCGACATTCGCTATCAGGAACGACGGGTTGTTACCGTTGATCGGCGAGATCGACGGAACGATCTTCATGGCGACATTAGCCGCAGAGGGCGTCCCGTCTGAACTTCGTGGCGTAAGCAGACGCATCTCGTCCATGTGCGTATGGCCAAAAAGCGCCACTCTTACCGTCTCGCTCGAATCAGTCAGTTGGTCAGCCAGGGTTTCTGAGTCAAGATAGGTTTTCGGGACAGTGCCGCAGGCACTCGCCTTTCCATGAGAGAGCGCGCCTTTCAGATCAATACCGGGCGGGATATGTCCCATCACCCAGACGTTCTGATGCAACGCGCGAGACCGGTCCAGTTGCTGCCTTAGCCAATTCAGGGTGAGTGTTTCACCGATGCGATCATCCTTGCCCGAGCAGGTTGAGAAGCGTGCAGCCATGAAGGTGTCGTCCACGATCAGCAAGCGTCCATTTCTGATGGGCGCCGGCAAGTCGACAGCGTAGTAGCCTGCCACCGAGAAGTCGTCTACAGCCTGGGTGCGCTGTGAGGGAGGCACGTCGGAGGTGAGGATCGGCGCAATGGCCGAGAAGAAGTGACTCCGTGCGTCGAGCCGATAGTCACCGCAGTCGGAATCATTATTGCCCAGTGCCCAATATATCGGAACGCCGGGCAGGGCTTTGTGCATCAGGCGCACTACGAACGAGATCGTTTTGACGGCAAACTCATTCCTGGTTTTCTCATCGGCCTCTGGCAGCGTCTGACGAAGCTTGCACTCGAAGCTGTGCGCGAGAAGATCGCCAGTCACCGTGACAAGGCGTGCATCGGGAGCGCGATCCTTAATCTCGAAAAGAGATGCCTTCAGTAACCTGATCGGCGTATCGGCTCCGCGTGTTCCGCAATCTTCGAGAAGTTTGTGATAGCTCTGATCGCCCTCCGACCCGGACTCGCCGAGGATCCCTTCCCAATTCTCGATTGGCGAATTGGCTAATAGCTTCACTTTAGAAGGATCGGCAAAAGGGTCGAAATGAATGTCGCTGACCAGAACCGCGACCAGGTTGGACGCCCCCTGATCTGCACGAGACTGTGGTTGCGCGCTTGATACGGTTCCGACGATCGCACCGAGAGCAATCAAAGTTGCAACCGGACGCGCTAGGAAGCTCGGAAGAATACAAGTAAGAAGACGGCGGTTCGCAGAAACCATGGGAAATGAAGGAATCTTAGTCTCAATCGTATATCCAGCGATCGGGTTGCTCATCCCGATCTACTGAAAGCGGGCCTTGCGCCGGTCGAAGATATCGCCGAAAAGTCTTGTACTCTGGCTTGACCGAACAGCTTCGGCGGGCTGCGCCATGGCAAATCGGCTGCACTTAAAGTGGCGGAGCATGGAGGCCACAGTCCGTCCGATTTCCTTGATCGGATTATGGTAGCTCCCTCAATTTAATCTTCTTCGGTTTGCGTGATCAGATAGCGCTCGTATCCGATCTCCTTGATCTGATGAACCTGCGCTTCCAACCAGTCGACATGGCCCTCTTCATCCTTCAGCAATTTCATGAAGAGATCGCGAGAGCCGTTATCAGCATTTTCTACGCACACTCGGATCGACTCGTTGTACGAGGCCACAGCTTCGTGCTCGAGTTTCAAATCTGACTCGATCATCTCTCTGACGGACTTACCGATGGTCAGGTCCATCGGTTGCATCCTCGGACTGCCATCCAAAAAGATAATCCGCTCCATCAGCAACTCGGCATGCTTCATCTCGTCGATCGATTGTTTCTTGATGTATTTGGAGTACTTCTTGTAGCCCCAGTTTTCGGAAATCTCCGCGTGCAGGAAGTACTGGTTGATGGCTGTCAGCTCATCACGCAAGGCTCGGTTCAGATGTTCAATGACCGTGGAGTTGCCCTTCATTCGTCCCCATCCTTTGAGCAAGATTTACGAAGAACGATAGGCTATCACCGAGTTGCCACCGTTGTTGTCCTCAGCGCGAGGAAATTTTGCCAGAACCCGACCGGAGGGCGGGAACTGCATCCAACCAATTACGCTGCGATTGGCAAGACAACTTGTCTCTTGCCGGTAAACATCACAAAAGGAGCCGATTATCGACGACATGAGGTTCTCGCTCGCTTCGGATCCGGGACGCGTCTCCAGACGTGGGCTCCTGAGAACGGCCTTGCTCGGCATGGGAGGACTGGCGCTTTACGCCGGTGAATTTGAACGTCACCGGCTGGAAGTTGTTCACCAGGATATTTCGATTAAGGGGCTTCCCTCTGCTTTTGATGGCGTGACAATTGCCCAGTTGAGCGACATCCACCTGGAAGAATTTACCGAGCCGTTTCTGCTGCGCGAAGCGATCGATCGAACCAATAGCGAGCGTCCGGACTATGTCTTTCTAACCGGCGATTATGTCACCTCCGATGTGCTTCCGAGGTCTCTCTCAATCAAGGCAGCGGGGCGCTGTGGACAGCTGCTTCGTGGTCTCGCATGCCAACAGCGGTACGCCGTTTTCGGCAATCATGATGCGCGGGCCGGCGAGCTGGAAGTTGGAGAAGCGATGAGCGAAGCCAACCTCGTGTTCCTGCGGAATATCCATGTTCCGCTGGAACGGAACGGTGGGCGCGTCTGGCTGGCGGGGATTGATGATCCGGTGGAGGGGAAGCCGGATCAGGGTGCTGCGATTCCGGAGTCGATTCGGCACATCCCGAATGAGCCTGTGATTCTGATGTGTCATGCGCCCGATTACATCGACCGGCTGAACGCGCATCCAACCGGGCAGGCGATATCGCTGGTGCTGAGCGGGCATACGCACGGCGGCCAGGTCAGGCTGCCATTTGTCGGTCCACTTTATCTCCCCAGTTGGGGGCGCAAGTACGTCGAGGGCCTTTTCAAAGTAGGTTCAATGCAATTGTATGTAAATCGCGGAATCGGCAGCGTGGGTGTGCCGTTCCGCTTTGACTGCCGACCGGAGATCACGATCTTCACCCTGCGCTGCGCGTAATTGAATCCGCCTTCAGGCCCTTCACAAAGAAATCATGCCTCAATCGTGATCGTGATCTTGATGATGTTTGCGCCATTCCCAGTATTCGTGCTGTTCTGCTTTCTGACGGTGCTCGTAGTCGACATGTTCTCGATGGGTTTCGTGCTCCCACTGGGTGTAGTACGGTGTCTCTGCCGGCCCATAGGTCCCGACATACACGCGCCCGTGTGCCGCACAACCCGCACCGAGAAGCGAAACCATCAGTACAGACGCGAACAATAAGCTATTGGCTTTCTTCATTTATGACTCTCCTGTGAGTCTTTGAGATGCCAATTGAAAATGATAAGTTGTTCATCCGGCTATTTCCGTCGTAACTTCGCGGGCTTCCGGCGATTCGGAAGCTGCGGGTTTTTATTTGCCACAAGTGTGACCAGAGCTACTTCCGCGTCAGACGGAATTCGAGCATCATGCGCTCGTTGCCCTTGTCGTCAACCAGGTAATGCCGGTGGATGAGGACACGGCCGTCTTCTTCGAGGTGCGCGCGGGCCACCGTCGTGCGTCCGGGATGGTCGGGATCGAGCGCCGTCGCCAGCAAAACGATGTTTTTTCCGTCGAAGGTGCCATCGCTCTGGCGGATCGACATCGTCGTCTGCCGGGAATCGAACCAGACGGTCGTGAAGCGATTTGTTTTGGAATCGAATCCGGAGATTCCTGTGCCGGTACTCTTGGTGCCGTCAGAATTTTCGAAGGTGAAGTCCGACTCGAGAAACTTGCCGTCCTGGACCATGTACTGCTTGCAGGTTCCCTTCGTGATGATCGGTTTCCCGTTCGCCGGGAAGAATGTCTTCACAACATCCCAGTCGCCGGCGAATTGCGCCAGCAGCTTCTGGCCCGCGCCGGCCGCGTTGGGCGGTTCGTATTGATTGTGATTCTGCTGCCCGACAGCCACATTTGCAAACAGCAACAAAACCAAGATGATCCACTTCTTCATGACGGAACGCCCCTTTATTTGTTTCGAACCACATGGGGTAATCCTACCGGAAACGCTCCACGAATCAGAACGAGACGCGCATCGCGCATCCTCGCCAGCACCCGAGGTCAGCTTCCGGAGGGCAAGGAAAAGGGTGCTGAAATCATTCAGCACCCTATCGCTCCCTCGCGGGGTCCTAACCGACTTGTGGGTATGCCATAAACCTCCCTTGGTTTATGGCGGGGACGACGGGGCTCGAACCCGCGACCTCTGCCGTGACAGGGCAGCGCTCTAACCAAACTGAGCTACGTCCCCAAGAGTGTCTTCAACATCCTTGGATGTCACATAAAATCAAGCGTTTCGCAGCAGGCGCTCTTTTCGCTCGATTCTACCTTTCTCTGTTGCGATGCAAATTTCTGCCTTTTCCGGCACACCCAATCCACACCCAAACCGTTGCCGCAACAACAAAATCAAGTCTACCAGATGAAAGACCGTTTCGCTGGCACGTTCACCGAACACAGCACCAAAGACCGGTCGCATTTCGAGACTTTTCTTCGGCCTCTTTTCGGCATCCCTTAATCCGCCCAAACCTGTTCTGCCGCCTTCTTCTGTGCAGCCCATCGCCTGCGCTGTGCCTCAGCGATCCATTGCCGCGTTCCCGGCTGAGCCGCTTGCTGCGGCATCTCTTCCCGGCATCCGCCAATTTCTTCCCTCCAGCACCGTCTTCCATAGGCTACGCAGGCGTAACAGACGACACGAACAAATTTGCCGACGCCGAGGGTCGCAAGCGACGTGGCACGCGCGGTATATTGATTTCTCGACCAGCTCATCAAAGGTCTCGCGTCTCTTTTTCCGGACAGTGCGCATGCTACAACTGAGCCCCACCAGGAAGATCTACGACGTCTGCATCATTGGATCCGGCGCCGGAGGCGGAACTGCTGCAAAGGTACTCACCGAGGGCGGTCTGAATGTAGTCATGCTTGAGGCAGGCCCCCGTCTGGATCCCGATAAGGACTTCAAAGAACACATGTGGCCTTACCAACTGCCCCATCGGGGAGTAGGAATCGGTGGCCGCCAGCGTGGGATCGGCGACGAATTCATGGCGCCTAATGGATTCTGGGAGATTGAGGGCGAGCCGTACACCACCGCGCCCGGATCATCGTTTCGCTGGTTCCGATCGCGCATCGAAGGCGGACGAACCAACCATTGGGGCCGCATTGCTCTGCGCTTCGGCCCGGCGGACTTCAAGGCACGCTCCACCGATGGAATCGGCGACGACTGGCCGATTACCTACGAAGAACTTGCGCCCTGTTACGACAAAGTGGAATCGTACATAGGCGTATTCGGGTCGAAAGAGAATGTGCCCAACTCGCCCGACGGCGTCTTTCTGCCGCCCCCGCGGCCGCGTTGCACCGAGACGCTGATCAAGAAGTCCTGCGATCAACTGCACATCACCTGTATCCCATCGCGGCTCGCGATTCTGACCAAAGAGCTGAACGGCCGCGATCCATGCCATTATTGCGCGCAGTGCGGGCGAGGATGCAGGAGCGCCTCGAATTTTAGTTCCAGCCAGGTCATGATTCCGCCCGCCGCCGCAACGGGACGGCTCACCGTGATCGCCAATGCAATGGCGCGCGAAATTGTGGTGGGAGCCGGCGGAAAAGCAGAGGCAGTATCGTATGTCGACAAGACCACGAAGACCGAGCAACGAGTGTATGCGAAGTCGGTAGTGCTTGCCGCCAGCGCTTGCGAGTCAGCGCGGCTCCTGTTGAATTCCCGCTCAACAAGCTTTCCCGATGGGCTCGCGAATTCGTCGGGCGTGGTTGGCCGCTATCTCACCGATTCGGTCGGAAGTGATCTGGTGGGACACTTCCCGCAGCTGGAGACCATGCCGGTCCACAACCATGACGGCGTGGGCGGAATGCACCTCTACATGCCCTGGTGGCGCTTCGGACAGAAGAACGAATTCCTGCGCGGCTATCACATCGAGTTCGGCGGCGGACGCAATATGCCTGGTGTCGGTGAATTCGACTACGTCTGCGAAGAGCATGAAGGCTACGGCGTTAGCCTCAAGCAGAAATGCCGCAGCTCATATGGCACGTTCATCGGGTTCAGCGGGCGTGGCGAGATGATCCCCAACGAGAGCTGTTTCTGTGAACTGGACCCCGACGTGAAGGATCAATGGGGCATTCCTGTGCTTCGATTCCACTGGAAATGGGGCGAAAACGAATTGAAGATGGCCACCGACATGCAGGAGACCTTCCGGTCGATCATCGAAGCGGCAGGCGGGACCGTCGTGATCGGAGCCCGGCGGCATTCCCAGCCAAGTGAAGACGTGCAGCAGCAGTCCAGCACCATCTCGGTCGGTGGAGCGATCATTCACGAACTGGGCACACTCAGAATGGGCAACGACCCCAAGACCTCCGCATTAAACAGCCATTGCCAGGCGCATGATGTCAAAAATCTCTTCGTGGCCGATGCCGCACCCTTCGTGTCGAATCCCGACAAGAATCCTACGTTAACGATCATGGCGCTGGCATGGAGGACATCAGAGTATCTGCTCGATCAAGCCAGGAAGTTGGAGGTTTAGATCTTTTCAATGCACACGAACTCCGTAACTCGACGGGCAATTCTGAAATCGTTGACCATGGGGACCATTGCCGGATCTGTAATGCGCGTAATTCCCGTCGAAGCTGCCGAGCACGCACATTCCATGATCGAAGCCGAGAAGCAGAGCGCCGGCACATACGTGCCGAAGTTCTTTGACGCCTCTTCTTACAAGACCCTTCAAACCTTGTGTGAAGCCATCCTTCCCGCCGATCCAGATGCCGGGGGAGCGATCGACGCAGGTGCGCCGGAGTTCATCGATCTGCTGACCAGCGAGAACCCGAATTATCAGGCGACATTGGGAGGAGGCCTCGCCTGGCTCGAGTCAACATGCAAAAAGCATTACGGCAAAACTTATCTTGAGTGCGCGCCGGAACAGCAAAAGGAAATGCTCGATCTCATCGCCTACCGCAAAAATGCCGACCAGGATGAAGACGTACAGCACGGCGTCGAGTTCTTCTCGCTGTTGAGGAGCATGACAGCAGATGGATTCTTCACCAGCAAGATCGGAATCAAGTACCTCGGCTACAAAGGAAACACTTATCTAACCCAATTCCCCGGATGCCCTCCGGTGCCCGGTCCGGCTTTTAGTTTCTATGTCTAAATGAACCTGGCAATCTGCTGCCCCCGAATTGGTTCTGTTTTCAGTACAAATCCAAGAGCCGCTTTCCTATCTAACAGGATTCAGGTTGAGCCTGCCCGGCCCACGTAACTTTACCCTTGACAGTCGAAGTAGGGGAGGTGTAACGGTTATGTTCGCAGTTTGAACTAATCATTGGAACGAGTTGGAATATTTCTTCAAGGCGGGCCGGCGATAGCCAAGGCTCCCCTGTGTACTCCCTTGGAGGCCATCCCCATGTACACCCACAGCGCCTTTCGGCTGCTGACGGATCCAAACGTCCAAGACAGCAGCAAGACCTTCCCCTCCAAACAGCCTTTTCGTAGCGACTGCGCCTTCCAGGGGACGGCCCAGGAAGACGTGCTCGAAATCAAACGACAAACTCAACGGGGTTCATTTACAGGTACGGAGGCATCCCCAATGGTGCGTAGATCCCCAATCGTCATTCTCTGTTCGATTGTTTTGCTCTTGATCGGAAGCTCCCCGGCCCTATGGTGCCAGGCGGTTTCCGCGACCCTCGTGGGAACGGTGACCGACAACAGTGGCGCCGTCGTGTCTAACGCGACGGTAACAATTGTTGAGAACGCCACCGGGATTGGACACACCGGTGTCACGAACAGCAGCGGCAACTACACTTTTCCGGATCTCACCCCGGGGAGTTATAACGTCACTGTTTCAGGGCAGGGTTTCAAGAAAGAAACCCGGTCCAATGTCGATGTTGCAGTCAATACAACGACCCGCGTGGATGTTTCCCTTCAACCGGGCAGTATTACTGAGACGGTGACCGTCACCGGCGCCCCTCCCATCATGGAGACCGACCGTGCCGATGTCAGCACGAACCTTGAATCGGAGACTCTCAGCACCATGCCGGTCATGGTCAACCAGAATTTCCAGTCTCTTCTTACCTTGGCTCCGGGAGTGGGCCCGCCCATCTTTGAGCACTCACAGTTCTTTAACGCCGCGAGTTCCATTCAGACCGAGGTCAACGGCCAACCTCGTGTGGGCAACAGCTACCAGATCGAGGGTATCGACGACGATGAGCGCACCGGCCTGCTGCAAATCATGATTCCGCCGGAACAGGCCATTTCAACCGTCGATATCGCGACCTCCAATTACGAAGCTGAACTAGGACGCGCCGTCGGCACGGTCGCCAACGTGATCCTCAAGTCCGGCACCAACCAGTTCCACGGGCTGGCCACCGAGTACGTGCAGAACAGCGCGGTGGATTCGCGCGCCTACTTCAATCCCAGCGTGGGCCACCTGTCCTACAATTACTTCGGCGGCGCCATTGGCGGACCGATCAAGAAAGACAAGCTGTTCTTCTTTGGCGACATCTTCCGCTCGCCCGATCACGAGGCGAATTCCAACGTACTCACCATTCCTTCCCCAACCTGGTACACCTGCAACAGCTCAGGTTATATCGATCTGAGCGGCGCGCTGCAATCGGGCGGCAAGGGCCAGATCTACGATCCCGGCACTGGCAACGCCTCGGGACAGGGCCGTACACCCTACCCCAACAATCAGATTCCATGCAACGCCACGGCCGCAGCGGGCGAAGGAGTGGTAACTTACGCAGATCCGGTTGCCCTCAACCTGATGAGCCTGCTGAAGGCGCCGAACAATGGGAGTTCTGCCAGTTGGGCAACTAGCTCGGTCAGTAACGACTACTCCGCCAACCTTCCCTTCCAGAAAACCACCAACCGCTACGACGCCAAGATCGACTTCCAGGTCACGCCCAAGGATCACCTGAGCTACCGATATGAGCGCGAGGACGTCACCACGTTTCAGGCGCCCATATGGGGACCTGCCGGCGGCGGTCCCGCGCAGAGCGCATTTGAAGGAACCGGAACGCAGCATGTATTCAGCACGGGTCTGAACTACGACCGGGCATTTTCCAACACGTTCCTTACCGAGGCCCGCTTTGGCGTGGCGCATTATGGCAATGCCGCCCTGCCCAGCGACTACGGCTCGAACGACGCCACGAATGTCGGTATTCCCGGGGTGAACATCAGCCAGTTCACCAGCGGCCAGGTCGGTATTTTTATGACCGACTTCAACTCCAACCCCTTGGTCGGCTACTCCGCGTCCCTGCCCTGGGTGCGTGGTGAGACTAACGTTGATGCGGTGAACCACTGGACCAAGATTTTCCGCAACCACACATTCAAGTTCGGCGCAGACGTGCGGCGCATTCACGACAACTTGCTGCAGGACCAAACCTTCAGTGCCCGCGGCGCGATCGATTTCGCAGAGAGCAACACTGCGTGCAATGGTTGCGGCACTGCCACCAATATCGGCAATGAGATGGCCAGCTTCCTGTTAGATCAGCCATACCAGGTCGGCCGCGACATCAACACCTACTTCCCCCGCTACCGCCAATGGTGGATCTTTGGTTTCGGCGGTGACAAATGGCAGGTTTCATCGAAACTAACCCTCGATTTGGGACTGCGCTGGGAGCTGTATCCGCCTGCCACGCCCGGAACCACGCAGGGATTCTCCAATTACAACCCGGCGAATAATACCCTTGTGATCGCCGGCGTCGGTGGCAACCCCAACAACCTGGGGATGAAGACCAGGTACAACTACTTCGCGCCGCGCGTTGGATTTGCTTACCGTGTCAGCGAGAACACCGTCGTTCGCGGCGGCTTCGGGATCAGTTATACCCCGTTCGAAGACAATACCTACGCGTATAACTACCCGGTTCGCGCTAACAACTCGTATCAGCAGAACAACTCCTACACTCCGGCATTGCTTGCCAGCGGAACCCCCTTCACCTTCGAGGGCGGATTCCCGGCGCCGGTTCCCGTTACCGTTCCGTCGAATGGCATCATTCAAGCGAATACCCCGCAGCTTCTCGCGCAGGCGGAGTTCTACATCCCGCTCAACTATCACAATCCTTACGTGGATTCGTGGAACGTCGCACTTCAGCAGGCCTTACCCAGGCAGTTCAATATGCAGTTAAGCTACGTTGCCAATCACGGCACGCATGAGGGCGTTCAGCAGAACATCAATCTGGCTTCGGCGTTGAACCAGGGGGCGGCCGGCTATCCCCTCAACATCGCATTTAAGAAAACGGCTTCGGTGAGTGAGGCCTTTTTCGGTTATTCGTCCAACTATCAATCGCTGCAGGTCCAGCTGAATCGTCACTTCAGCGGCAATCTGGGCGTGACTACCTCGTTTACCTGGGGCAAGGCCTTGGATTACGCGACCGGCGGTGACGATGACGGTGCGGTTCTCTTCTGGCTCGATCAGCGCCACGGCTATGCACCTGCCGATTTTGACCACCGGCTGAACTTCGAGGAAAGCGCCATCTGGGTTCTTCCCTTTGGTCCGAATCAGAGGTGGCTGAACAGCGGCGCGGTTGCGTCCATCCTCGGTGGATGGCAGCTCTCCGGCATCGTCTCCCTGTACACAGGCCTTCCCTTCAACGTCACCGCGAGCGGAACGAACCTCAATACCTCCGGCGAAACCCAGATGGCGAACAATGTCAACGGCAGCTACCGCGTTCTCCACGGCATCGGCGCCGGCCACAACTGGTTCAACCCCGCGAACTTCACCCAGCCCGCCGGTTGCAGTGGCGCTGTGGGGACACCATGTCCCCTGGTATACGGACAAAGCATCGGCAACGTTGGCAGAAACGCCTACAACGGACCGGGATACATTCAGGACAACGCTTCCCTGTTCAAGATCTTCACCCTTCACGAGAACTGGCAGTTGGAAGCCCGTATAGACGCATTCCAATTGAGCAACTCGCCCCAGTTCGCCAACCCGTCCTCTTCGATTACGAGCGGAACCTTCGGACAGATCACCAGCACCATCGGGAGCGGCACCGGCATCAATGGCATCGGCGGCGGGCGTTCCTTGCAGCTTTCAGGGACGTTGCGCTTCTGACATAGCTTGCATCAAGGTTTTCAGTCATGGGCCGGCTATTGCTTCCTGCGATAGCTGGCCTTTTTGCGACTGGAATCACTTTACTGAGAAATTCCGCGGAGTAATTGCGGCATGAGTTGCTCCCATTACCGAATCTCCCGGTGAGCCATCGCATATCGATAGAATGAATTTTCCGTGTCCACCTCCCGAGTCAAGTCCCGAGTCAAGCCGCCCGTCCCACCGCAAAAGATGTCCGTGTTCGCCTGCTGGCGCCTCGATCTCTTGATTTGCGGGTCGCTGCTCCTGGTGACTTTCGCAATCTATGCGCGGGTCTTTCACTTTGATTTCGTTAACTTCGATGATCCCGATTACATCACCGGCAATTCGCATGTCCGGCAGGGGCTCACTTCGCAAGGATTGGCCTGGGCGCTCACTTCACCCGGCGCGGCCAACTGGTTTCCCCTTTCCTGGTTTTCCCATATGCTCGACTGCCAGTTCTTCGGTCTGGATAGCGGCTGGCACCACCTGCACAATGTCCTGCTGCACGCACTGGCAGCCATCTTTCTGTTTGTTTTTCTTACGCGAGCGACAGGTTCGCGCCGGCGCAGCATATTGGTGGCTTACTTATGGGCGTTGCATCCTCTGCATGTTGAGTCCGTGGCATGGGTGGCCGAACGCAAGGACGTTCTCAGCGCTGTTTTCTGGTTCCTTACTTTGTGGGCCTATGTTTGGTATTCGCGGCGCCCAGGCTGGCGCCGATATCTCGCTGTCGCCTCGGGATTTTGCCTCGGGCTGATGGCCAAGCCCATGGTCGTGACGCTGCCGTTCGTGATGCTGCTCCTCGATTACTGGCCGCTGGCACGGCTCGGGCAACGGCGCAAAGCTGTCTTGGAAAAGCTCCCCTTGCTGGCGCTTTCGGGAGTCGCTGCCACCATCACTTATCTGGTTCAGCAGCACGCCGGCGCCATCAAAGCCCCGCCGATTCAAACCCGCCTGGCCAATGCGACCCTCTCCGCCGTGCTCTACATCATCAAGACCATCTGGCCGTCGCGGTTGGCAGTTTTTTATCCCTATCCGCACCGCTTCGCATTCTTACCTCTTCTCGCCGCGGGCCTTCTCTTGGCCGGCATCACCGCCGCTGTGATCGGACTACGTCGCCGTGCATCATTTCTCGTAACCGGTTGGGGCTGGTTCGCGATCACGCTCATACCGGTGATTGGATTGGTGCAGGTCGGTGGGCAGGCCCGGGCCGATCGCTATATGTACATACCGATGGTGGGCCTCCTCATTATGGTCGTATGGGGTATTGCCGAGATCCTCGAACTGCTGCGGGCAACCGTCGTGGCAATCCCTCTGGCCGCATCGGCCTGCGCCGCCTGCGCCGTGCTCACCTGGATTCAGGTCGGGTACTGGCGCAATAGCGAGACGCTCTTCAGGCATGCCCTTGAAGTCACGCACGACAACTCCGTCGCCAATCACAACTTGGGCAACTACCTCATGACGTCGCCGGGACGTCTCTCCGAAGCTCTTCCATATCTCGAGTCCGCCGTGCGCATCGATCCCGATTCCCCACCCGCACACGCCGACCTCGGCAGCGCACTGGCCAAGTCCGGCCGCTTGCCTGAAGCCATCGCTCAATTCGAGGCCGCCATCCACTTGGCTCCGGATGCTCCCATTCCACATAACAATCTCGGAAGTGCACTGACCCAGGCAGGTCGTCTATCCGAAGGCATTGCCGAATTCCAGACCGCGCTGCGGCTTGATCCCGACTACGATGATGCGCGCAGGAATCTGGCTGCAGCCCAGGCCGACAGCTTGACGGAATCCCACGCCAGTCGCGGATCCACGATGCTGAGGGCCGGCGACGCCTCTGGCGCTGTTGCCGAATTGGAAATCGCAGTACGGCTTGATCCCAATGACGCCGATGCCCAAAACAACCTGGGAGTCGCACTGTCGCGTTTTCCCAAACGGCAAAGCGAGTCCATTTCCCACTTCGAAGCCGCTGTTCGTCTGAGGCCGGATTTCGCTGACGCGCAATATAACCTCGGCGTGGCCCTTTCAGGCATTCCCGGTCGCTTATCCGAAGCGATTCACCACGTGGAAGAAGCAAACCGCCTGAAACCTGACCCGGAGTTGGAGCGGGCGATTGTTCGACTGCGGGCGGAAAGGGAGTGAGAATGCGCCTCCGGCACGCGCCGCTTTCGCATCCATCCGGATTGAAATCGCACCAGGATTCGAGCCTTTTCAGGCCAGGGACAAGGGCTATGATTAGCACCCATCGTGCTGCACTCGTCTCCAGTTTTTTCCTTGACAGTCCAAGTAGCGGAGGTGTTAGGGTTTGATTCGTAGTTTGAACTAATTCCCGGAATAACCCAGGTCGCCTTAACTCATCAGCCATTCCGGCCTGGCCATGGCGACTCGAACGGCGTCTGCGGTGCGCGCACGATCCGGGCTCAACAAAGTTCAACCTTTAGCGCTGATGCTGAAGGTGCGGGACAAAGAAGCCCGCTACGCTTTGATTCGCGAGCGAAGCTTTGCCGCCGCGAGAGGACAGCCAAATGACCATCCAAAACCGTCGGACGTTTCTCATCCGATCTGTCGCTGCTGCCGCGGCCTGTGCTTTGCCGGGCCTTGCCCAGAAAACAAAGAGTGTATTCCGGGTCGGAGTCATTACGGACGAAATTTCACCGGACTTCGATCATGCCTGCCACGTCGCCTCGCAGGAGTTCGGAATGCATTGGGTCGAGCTGCGGTCGATGTGGGGCAAAAACCTCATGGATCTGACCGGCGACCAGATCACCGATGCGCAAAAAATCCTCGCAAAATACACCCTGCGGGTGACGGACATCGCCAGCCCGCTATTCAAGACCGACTGGCCGGGCGCGCCGCGCTCAACCTACGGATCGAAAGAGGGTTTGCACGGCGCAGCCGAAACGACATTCAAGCAGCAGGACGCCATCCTCGAAAAATCCATTGCACTCGCGAAGCAATTCAAAACCGACAAGGTACGGTGCTTCGACTTCTGGCGGTTGGATGATGTGGCCCCTTACCGGGCAGCCATCGACGACAAGCTGCGCGAGGCAGCAGAGAAGAGTGAGAAGGCGGGAATCCTCCTGTTGCTGGAAAACGAATTTGAGTGCAACACCGCGACCGGTCGTGAAGCGGCACGCACGCTCAACGCGATCAAAACGCGGTCGCTCGCTCTGAACTGGGATCCGGCAAATGCCGTTATGCGGGGCGAGATGGATGCCTATCCTGCGGCCTGGGAGATGCTGCCGAAGGATCGCATTCATCACTGTCACGTCAAGAACGCCGTAAAGAACGATGCCGGCAAAGTGGTTTGGTCGCCGACGGGTAGCGGAGTGATCGACTGGACCGGACAATTTCGGGCCTTGAAAGCGGCAGGTTTTCACGATGCCGTGAGCCTGGAAACACACTGGCACGGTGCCGCAACCCCCGAAGAATCGAGCCGGATCAGTTGGGCCGGCATGAAGAAAGCGCTCGCCGACGCGGACGCTGTCTAAGGTCGACAAAAAAGCGAGAGATGTTTGTCCAGGAGGGAAACCTTGATTACGCGACGTGAATTTCTTGACACTCTGGCGTCGGGTACGGCCGGATTGGCGATTGCATCCACGGCGAGGAGCTATGGCCAGATTATGGGAGCAAACGACCGCCTGAATTTTGCGGTTATCGGCCTGCATTCGCGGGCATACGCCCATCTCTCAGCGCTCAAGGCAAACAAGTCGTCGGCCAGAATCGCCTATGTCTGCGACGTGGACACGGACACCATGAAAAAGTTCGCCGACAAAACCGCGGAAGAGATGGGTGAGGCTCCGAAGACCGATCGCGATTTCCGCAACGTCCTTCGAGTCAAGGAAGTCGATGCGATCACGATTGCGACTCCTGACCATTGGCATGCTCCCATGGCAATCGCAGGTCTGCAGGCCGGCAAGCATGTGTACGTGGAGAAACCCTGCAGCCACAATCCAGCCGAAGGCGCCATGCTCGTTGAGGCGCAAAAGAAATACGGCAAGCTCGTGCAGATGGGCACGCAACAGCGATCCAGCCCGCACACAATCGAAATCGTTGACCGCATTCACAACGGCGAAATTGGGCGCGCCTACTTCGCCAAGGCCTGGTACTCCAATGTGCGCAAATCCATCGGCGAAGGCAAGGAAGCACCCGTTCCGCCGCAGCTGGACTGGGATCTTTGGCAAGGACCCGCTCCCCGCCGCGCCTACACCAACAACATCCAGCCTTACAACTGGCATTGGTTCAGAATTTATGGCACGGGAGAAACGTTGAACAACGGCACCCATGAAGTCGACGTTTGCCGGTGGGCATTGGGAGCGGACTTCCCTCAACGAGTCAGCGCGCAAGGCGGACGCTACCACTACAAGGATGACTGGCAGTTCTACGACACCCTGGTGACCAACTTCGAGTATCCCGACAAGATGATCTCGTGGGATTGCAAATGCTGCAATGGCTTGAAGTACTACGATCGCGATCGCGGATCAGCGATCATCGGTACCAGCGGATCCGTGATTGTGGATCGTGACGGCTATGAAGTTTATGACCTGAAAGGCAAGAAGATTCGCGAAGTCAAGGCCGGATCGGAAACATCCTCCGGCGATCTGGTTGGTCGCGACTCGATGACGGATGCGCACTTTGCCAACTTCATCGCCGGCATCAGGAAGGGTGACAAGCTGAATGCCCCGGTCTCAGTCGGCAATGTAGCTGTGACGATGCTGCAGTTATCGAACATCGCATGGGAGAACCAGCGCGTTCTGACGCTCGACACGGCGGACGGGAAAATCCTGCACGACCCGGAGGCAATGAAGGGCTGGTCCCGCACCTATGAAAAAGGCTGGGAACTGCACATCTAACCGGCCAGGATCAGTTCATTTATCTGCTACCGATTGAGATCCGTGATTCGCTCGATTTTTCAAGGGGGCCTCTTCTTATGGATAACAAAATATCGCGACGTCATTTGCTCCAGAGTGGAGCGCTTGCCGCCCTCGCAGCACCGGCTTCCCGGTTTGCACTCGCTTCACCGCCCTCTGAGGAAACGGGAAGGCCCTGCCCGATTCAGCTTGGAATCGCTACCTACACCTTCCGAAATTTCACACGCGACAAGATGATCGGCTTTCTCAAGGAACTTCAGATCAGCCAGATCAATGCCAAGGACGTAAAGGATCACTTGCCTACAGATCCCCAGCAGGAAGAGGCGGCTATCAAGGACTACGCGGACGCCGGCATCAAGCTGCATGCGGCCGGCGCCATCTACTTCCGAAAGAACGAAGACGACGACATCCGTTCCAAATTCGAATATTGCAAGCGCGCTGGCATCGGAGTGATCGTGGCCGGAGATCCCACTCCGGAAACGCTTCCCCGCGTGGAGAAATTCGTCAAGGAATATGACATTCGAATTGCAATTCACAACCACGGCCCGGAAGATCCGGTCTGGCCCTCGCCCTTGAACATTCTCAAACTCGTCAAGAACTACGACCCGCGAATTGGTTGCTGCATCGACGTAGGACACACCGTCCGCGCTGGAACCGATGTAGTCGAAGCAATTCACGCGGCAGGACCGCGCTTGTTCAACATGCACATCAAAGATCTCGCTGATCTCACCGCCAAGGACAGCCAGGTCGCGGTTGGGCGGGGCAAGATGCCCATCCGCGAAATCTTCGCCGCCCTGGCGCAAATCAACTACAAGGGCTTCGTAGATCTGGAGTACGAGATCAAAGCAGACGATCCGTTTCCGGGAGCCCTCGAGAGCATGAGCTACATGCGAGGAGTTTTGACCGGCATGGACTACAAGGCAAACGGATAACCGGCATGCGCGGCGCGTAACCAATGGCGCGTGGCATACCATCTATACTGAACCTTCCCCTGTTTCTATCATTTCCACCGCGCTCCCTGAGGTGTGTCGAGCGCAGGAGAGGAACTGAGCATGATGCAGATGCCGCGTCTTTTGGAAGAGAAGCAAAGCGCTTCCAACCGAACGCCGCGCCATATCAATCGCAACCTGATTTTCAACCAGATTCGCATTCGACAACCCATCTCGCGTGCCGATCTTGCCCGAACTTCAGGTCTGCAGAGAAGCACCGTTTCGCTGATCGTCGAAGATCTCTTGCAGGAGCAGTGGATCATTGAGGGCTTGATCGGCCAGACCCCGAGAGGCAGAAAGCCAACCTTCCTCGAAGTCAATCAAAAGCGGACCGTGCTCGCATTGGATGTGCATCCGGCGCAAACCACATTGGCTGTGGCAGACCTTTCTGGTCGGATCGCGGATCGCAAGCAATTGGAACTTCCAGACAATCCTAAAAAGGTAATCCGAGCCATCGTCGACGCCATTCGCAAAATGATTGCCAAACACTCTGATCGCTCCTTCGAAGGGATTGGCATCAGTGTGCCGGGGCGTTTCAGCCATCAATTGAAGAAGACCGTCTTCGCTCCCAATGTCTACTGGCCGATCGCACAGATCAAGTCTCGAGTGGAAGAGGCCACAGGATTGCCGGTTGTGGTCGACAATGTAGCCAATGCCTGCGTGCTGTCCGAAGTGTGGTTCGGAAGCAGCGACGAAGCGCGCGACATTGTGGTCGTCAATGTCTCCGAAGGAATTGGCACCGGCATCTTCGTCAACGGCGGATTGGCTCGGGGCGCCGGAGACATGGCCGGCGAATTCGGCCACGTGCAAATCGATCCCCAGGGAATCCAATGTGGTTGCGGAAGCCGAGGCTGTTGGGAAACCCTGGCCTCGAACCGGGCCGGGCTGCGCTACTACCGGGAAATTACCGGACAATCTCTCGCTTCGATTGATGCGCTCTTGCTGTTGGCGGAGAAGAACGATTCGGACGCAATCGACGCGGTCACGAAAATGTGCTCGGCGCTCGGCCGCGGGCTGCACATGATTGTGACCACCCTTGCACCCAGTGAAATTGTGATCGTCGGCGAATTCACCCGCCTCTGGTCGATGGCTTACCCCATCATCCATGCCGAACTGCTCAAATTCCCTCTCACCGCAACTCCCGGTCTACGCATGGCCAGCGAGCCGGATACCGCTCGTCTCCGCAGTGCTGTTGCCCTGGTCATGGCGCAGAGGGCGATTTAGCTCTCGTTTTTTCGGGACAATCAAGCTGGATTTCTGCTGCAAATGGCGAAATGCAGAAACTGACGAGACTCTCGCGACCGGGATTTGCAAAGCCTCGCGCGTCGGTGCTCGATTCGAGCTCCGTTACACTCCCATTCGCGGTTTGTTTTTGCGGACAAAATCCGTGTCTTGCGTCGGCTCCGATTCACACTCAATCTCGATCGTCGTCACCGGATAGTCCGGCGCCTGTGTTGGCAGGTCGGTGAAGCGCACCCGGAATTCGTCCTGTTTGAACGTTACCGGTGTTCCCGTCTTAACCAGCTTCGCCGATTTGACTTTCGTCATCAGCCCGGCGACGGCCACGTATTGACCCGGCCAGAAATGTACATGCATATACAGCGTATTGCCGATTCGTGTGAAACTGGCATAGTTCGACCGCCGCACCTGGCATGGATCCGAATCGTAGACGGTGTGCCCGTTCACTGCCATCCACTCGCCCACTTCGCTCAGAACGCGCACCGACGCCTCCGGAATCGATCCATCCCCGCGTGGCCCGATGTTGAGCAGGTAATTCCCCGAATCGCGCACGCAACTGATCAGGTTGCGGATCACCGTCTTCGACGTCTTCCAGTTATCGTCGGCCGCCTGATAGCCCCAACTGTCATTCAAAGTCATGCAGGCTTCCCACGCGCGGCCGCCGGTCTCCGCCGTGATGTGCTGCTCCGGCGTCGAGAAATCTCCCGGGAGCTTGTTGCGGTTGTTCACGATGATGTCGGGTTGCAGCCGGAAGACCATCTCGTTCATCCGCGCGGACTCCCAACCCTCGGCATCAAGAGGCCATGCCACGTCATACCAGAGCACGTCGATTTTGCCGTAATTCGACATCAAATCGCGAATCAGATCGTGCGTATAGTCGACGAACCTTCTCCGTGCGTCCTGATCCGTTGCGCAAAGCGCGCCGTCAGGGTGATGCCAGTCCATCAGGGAGTAATAAAATCCAACGCGCAGACCCTCAGCCTTCGCTGATTCGACGTACTCTCGCACCAGGTCGCGACCGGGCCCCTGTTTCGGTGCGCAATAGCTGGTCAACTTGGTGTCGAAGTTGCAGAAACCCTCATGATGCTTGGTCGTCATCACCATGTATTTCATACCCGCACGTTTGGCGAGTTGCGCCCACGCTCGCGCTGAACCCGGCTTGGGATGAAAAGTCGCAGCGTGCGGCGCGTACTCCGCCACCGGAATCCCCTCGTCCTCCATCACCCATTCATGTCGCCCGATTGTTGAATAGACCCCGAAGTGGATGAACATGCCAAAGCGCGCAGCTTTCCACCAGCGCATGCGTTCTTCACGCGTCGCATCACCGGGAAGTTGACCGGCACTGGGTCTCGCATCTTGCCCTGAAAAAGCCATCGCCCGAGCACCGATCCCCATCGATCCAAGGATCATCGCTGCGCTCGAGCCCTTTACGAGGTCTCTTCGAGATAGGCGGGATGTTCTCATACAAATCCTTTGCGATTAGGTTCGGGGACAGGCCCGGGCCGACGGCTGCCGTGAAAACGAAACTCGCAGTCGGTTCGACCACTGAATTCTACTCAATAGCGCCGAATTGATTTCACGGCCGTAGAACTCATCGTCCCGATCGGCTGGGCAGCAGCCATCCTGAAACCCCTGACGGCAATCTCCGGGTATGGGACTCGGATCGTCGCCGCGTCGTACCCCTGCTCAAGGCGCCAACTTTCACGCGAATGGCGAAGAAACGTCATAGTGAAAAGCTGACGGTAAGAACGAAGGCCGGTGTCTCACTCGACTGCGCGGAGCATTCAGTTCACTCGCCATTAACAAACCGCGTTGACAGACGGTTGCATTGCATTCAGTATTAGGCCACTCTCCTAGCCCTCTGGATTGAACTGTGAGGATTGGCCGATGAAATCTC
>Ga0335073_10003401_pt1 | contig 22133 bp, 21 predicted proteins | sample Lox_Sample_22_FD_207093 | JGI IMG/M metagenome (GOLD analysis project Ga0335073, IMG submission 207093) | Soil microbial communities from Loxahatchee National Wildlife Refuge, Florida, United States - Lox_Sample_2.2 | ecosystem: Environmental > Terrestrial > Soil > Wetlands | place: USA...
GCCGCCGGGTGTCGCGACCGCACCCAGCAGCGCGGAGATGAGGAACAGGGTGCGCGACACCTGCCAGCCGCCCAGGTTCCCCGCCGCCGCCGAACGCCATGAGTGGCATGAGAACCGGTGCCCCGCGCCCGCCACCACGTCCGCGACCTCGGCGAGCGTTTCCGCGGAAACGCCCGACTCGGCGGCGGCGAACTCGAACGTGAAGTCCGCGTACAGCCCGGGAAGGATCTCCTCGAACGCCTCGAAAGTAACCGGCGCCTCCGGGTGGCAGGCGGTCAGGTACTCGGCCCAGTTCCACCAGCGCCGCACGAACTGCCGGTCGTAGGCCTTCGACTGGATCAGGTGATTGGCGATCGCCAGGTTGATCGCGGCCTCGCTGCCCGGCTGCGGGGCCAGCCAGTAGTCGGCGTGCGTGGCGGTGTTAGACAGCCGGGTGTCCAGCACGATGACCTTGGCGCCGCTGGCCCGCGCCTGGGTGATCCGCTGCGCGTGCGGGTTGAAGTAGTGCCCGGCTTCCAGGTGCGCGCTGATCAGGTAGATGACCTTGGCGTTGGCGTGGTCGGGGCTGGGCCGGTCGATGCCCATCCAGAACTGGAACCCGGTCCGGCCGCCGCTCGAGCACACGTTGGTGTGCGAGTTGTGCCCGTCCACCCCCCAGCTGGCCACCACGCGCTCGGTGAACCCGTCCTCGCCGGGCCGCCCGATGTGCACCATGATCTCGTTCTGGCGGGATTCGAGCAGCGCGGCCCTGATGCGGGCGGCCAGTGCGTCCAGGACCTCGTCCCAGCTGATTCGCTCCCAGCCGCCGCTGCCGCGCGGTCCCGACCGGCGCAGCGGGTACAGGATGCGGTCCGGGTCGGTGACCTGGTTGATCGTGGCCGGGCCCTTGGCGCAGTTGCGGCCGCGGGACCCGGGATGCTCGGGGTTGCCCTCGAACTTGCGGACCCGCCCGGTCTCCCGGTCCACGTACGCGAGCAGCCCGCAGGCGGACTCGCAGTTGAAGCAGGTGGTGGGCACCAGCGTGTAGTGCTTTTCCTCCCGGGCCGGCCAGGCCCGCGAGGACAGCTCTACCCAGTCGTCCCAGCGTTCCCGCGGCGGGAACGCGGCCAGGTGCACCCGGCTGGCGCCGGGGTAGAACGTCTCGCCCCTGGCCTCGGCGGCCGCCCGCGCGGCCGACACCCGGCGCCCCAGTTCCTCCAGCTCGTCTGTCATTTCCCTCCCCGCTCCCTACCGCCCTCACGCCAGCGGTACCCGCTGCCCGGCCTGCACGTAGGTATGCTCGTAGCCCAGTAGCCCGGCGAGGGCCAGGGCAGTGGCCGGGGTCCCGGTCCACGGTGCGGCGATCGCGGCCAGGATGAGAATCATGCTTATCCAGAACGTAAGGTGCTGACTCCCCAGCGTCATCTCGCGGGTCGCGAGCCGGGCATGCGCGGTCACGTGCGGCTGCGTGATCTCGCCGGCCACGAGCGCCACGTGGACGGCGGCCGCGGCGGTCAGGATCACCGCGTCCGCGGTCACCGCCCGGCCCGGCGCGAGCCAGGTCAGCAGCGGCAGCACCGCCGCCGCGCCGGCCAGCGCGGCCTGCACGGCAAGGTGCGGTGCGAGCAGCGGGCTCTGCCACAGGTCGCGGCCTTTGGCCTGCGCGAACAGGTAGGCGGTGTAGACGGCGGCGGCCAGCGCGAACGGCAGCCCCGTCCAGCCGAGTACCTCCCACCCGGCACGCGCTCCCGCCAGCGCGGTGAGCAGGTACGCCGCCGCGACCCCCCCGAACCCGCCGAGGATCACCGCGCCGCGCACCAGCCAGCTCCGCCAGTGGTGCCGGGTGAAAAGCAGGTAAAACCGCGCCGGGTGCCTCAGGTCGGCGACGAGCAGCGCGCCGGTGGCCGCGAGGAAGACCAGTGCCAGCACCGGCGCGGCCCAGCGGACGACGTCGTTTCCCCAGCTCAGGTATCCGGTACCGGCCAGCAGGACGGGCACAGCGAATCCGCCGGCCGCGACCGACTTGGTCCAGGTGTACAGGCTCACCCGCCAGCCCCACGGTGCCTGGTGCGGGACGTCGTAGGACAGCAGCGCGGCGGCTTGGGAGGTGCCGCGACCGGGATGCCCGGACGTGACCGACTGCGGGCCCGGCCTGCCTTGCGTCGCCCACGCGAACAGGCCGCCGCCCGGCCTGCGCGCCGCCAGCGGGTCGAGCGTGGCGGCGTGCGCGCCCTTGTAGTACACGCCGGGCCTGGTCTCCTTCTCCGGCCGCCGCACCTCGACAGGCTCCCTGCTGATCACCCGGGACACCTCGGACGCGGGGTCGTTGATGTCGCCGACCAGGATCGCCTCGACAGGGCAGACCGTCACGCACGCGGGCTCGAGCCCGACGTCGAGGCGGTGCGCGCACAGGTTGCACTTCTCCGCCGAGTGGTCATCGGGGTTGATGAAGATCGCGTCGTACGGGCAGGCGGCCATGCACGCCTTGCAGCCGATGCAGATCCGCTTGTCGAAGTCGACGATGCCATCGTCGCGCCGGTACATCGCCTCGGTGGGGCAGGCCGCCACGCACGGCGCGTCCTCGCACTGGTTGCACCGGGTCACCTGGAACGCGCGCCGCGCCAGCGGGAAGGTCCCCACGTCGACGGACTTGACGTAGGTCCTGGTCACGCCAACCGGGACCTCGTTCTCGCTCTTGCACGCGGTGGTGCACGCATGGCAGCCGATGCACCGGGACTGGTCGAGCAGCTTCACCCAGCGCGGGAAAGGCAGGTCCGTCTCTGCCATGACACGACCGTAATACCCATTGTGGCAACCTGATAGCCAGGAGTTTCTTGTGGCTGCCACAAGCTTTGCTTGTGGCAGCCGTCAGGTTGTTTGCGTCGTCGTCAGGGTCGGCGTAGTGTTAGCACGTAGATATACCCCATGGGGTATTCGATGGGAGTAGTGCATGAGTACCACGGCAGGCTCCGGCGTGGAGGTCGTCGCCATCGACACCCCGGCGCTTGGTGACCGCAGCTACCTGGCGCACGACGGCTCGGTCGCGCTGGTCGTCGACCCGCAGCGGGACATCGACCGGGTGCTGGCGCTGGCCGCCGGCCGCGGGGTGCGGATCACCCACGTGTTCGAGACCCACCTGCACAACGACTACGTGACCGGCGGGCTGGCGCTCGCCCGGCTGACCGCTGCCGCCTACCACGTGAACGCGGCCGATTCGGTGGCCTTCGACCGGGTGCCGGTCCGCGACGGGGACGTCGTGGAGGTCAGCCCGGTGATGAGCGTCCGGGTGCTCGCCACTCCGGGGCACACGTTCACTCACCTGTCGTACGCGCTGCTCGCGGCTGGGCACCCGCACGCGGTGTTCTCCGGCGGGTCGCTGCTGTACGGCTCGACCGGGCGCCCGGACCTGCTCGGCAAGTCGCATGCCCGCGAGCTGGCGCGCGCCCAGTACGCGTCGGCCCGCCGGCTGGCCGCCGAGCTGCCCGCGGACGCGGACGTCTACCCGACGCACGGGTTCGGCAGCTTCTGCTCGGCGACCCAGGCCGAGGGCACCTCCTCGACCATCGGGAGGGAACGCGCGATCAACCCGGTGCTGACTCTCGACCAGGACAGCTACGTGGCCGAAACGCTGGCCGGCCTAGACGTCTACCCCGCCTACTACGCGCACATGGGCCCGGCCAACGCGGCAGGCCCGGCAGGCCCGGACCTGTCTCCGCCGGCCCGCGCCGATGCCGCCGAGCTGCGCCGCCGGATCGACGCGGGGGAGTGGGTAGTCGACCTGCGCGCCCGCCGGGCGTTCGCCGCCGGGCACCTGGCCGGCACGCTCAGCTTCGACCTGGACGGCAGCTTCGCGACCTACCTGGGCTGGCTGATCCCCTGGCATACTCCGCTGACCCTGCTCGGCGAGACCCCCGAGCAGGTCGCCGACGCCCAGCGGGAGCTGGTGCGGATCGGCATCGACCGCCCGCGGGCCGCCGCCGACGGGGGCCCTGCCGCCTGGGCCGCGGGCCAGCCGCTGCGCAGCTACCCGGTCGCGGACTTCGCCGGGCTGGCGGCGGTGCGCCACCACCGCCCGGTCACCGTCCTCGACGTGCGCCGCGACTCCGAATGGAACGCCTCGCACATCGACGGGGCCGTCCATGTCCCGCTGCACGACCTGCCTGGCCGCATCGGAGAGCTGCCCGGCGGCGAGCTGTGGGTGCACTGCGAGGCCGGCTACCGGGCGTCCGTTGCCGCGTCCTTCCTCGACGCGGTCGGCCGGACCGTGGTGGCCATCGACGACGAGTACGATCGCGCTATCGGCGCAGGCCTGCCCATCGTCACCCCGGCAGGCATATCCAGCGCGGCGCGAGCTAGGGCATGCGGCTCGCGGCCGCGTTTACCCGGCTTGGAGGGTGGGTGGTGAGTGGCTGTGCAGGACTTGTCCATTCCACGTCGGGTTGTGCGCACGCTGATGTGGCTTCATGAGGTGCAGACACGATGGCGATTCCCCGATGCCCGTCGTGATTCGCCAGGATCAGTCCCCAGGACTCTTTAACCGCGCGGACCAACGGAGCAGACTAGCGACTGAGCGCCCGGATCAGGGTGGCCGACCGATTAGGACAGGGGAAGCCGATGACCCAGCTCATCCCGCGCGGCGCGATGGACCGGGCGTGCGTGCTATTCAGCGACCTCATCGAGGGCCGCTGGGAGAAGGTGGACGGGGAGTTCGACGCGAGCTTGCGCGGAAACGTGGATCTTGCCCGTGAGTGGGCGACGGTGGCGGATTCCGCCGGCAGCTTCGAGCGGATGGATACCCCGTCTGCCCGGCAGTTCGGTGGTTACACCTTGGTGGATGTCCCGTTGGCTTTCGCGGCCGGCGGGGCAATCGGGGAAGTGGTCTTCGATGGTGCCGACAAGGTCGCTGGCCTGGCGCTGGAATTTCCGTATCCCCGTCCGGGTCAGCCGGACCAGCGTCGGCGTCAGTGGGAGCAAGGAAAAAGGCGCGGTGGGTTCATAGTCAGGAACCCCGAGATAGAGGGACTCATGCGTCACTCGGCCTTAGCACGTTCACGCCGCTCGGGCGGTGGGTGGCGAGTGGCTGTGCACGCGGTTGCGGGCTGGCGAGGTGCAGGCACGTGGGCTAGGCATGGGCGACTGTTGATCACGCATGGTAATTGTCTCACGCTTGCCGACTTCGGCGCGCTGGTGCCATGCGACGCCTCCACGGTCAGCCGTGGCGAGTCCGGCCTGCTGCCGCAGCTCGCAGCTGGTGCCGGCCTGCACGTACCGGTCGTCGAACCCGTCCTCATCGCCGTCCGGCCGCGAGGCGCGCCACCGCTCCAGCGCGACCGCCGCGATCATCCGCAGGTCATCCAGGGACGCGCCCGCCGTAGCGGCCTGCACCAGGATCTTGACCGTCTCCGCGCGCAGCTCCGCCGGGAGCTTCTTCGTCCACTTCGCGATCGCCAGCGCCTGCGACTTGGAGATATCCGCGTCCGCCAGCGCACCGGCCATCTCCGGGTGGCCGCGCAGCAGCCGCATCCGCCACGCCGTGGCCTTAGCATCCGGCCGGGTCATAGCGGCCATCGCCATCAGCCACGCGGCGGACGTGCCGTACCCGTCACCGTCGTGGGCGCCGACGGCGTCGAACCGGGCCAGCACCGCGGCGTGCGCCGCGGTGAAAGTCGCCTCGATCTCGCCCAGCGACCGCAGCACCAGCCCGACGGGCGGCATCCAGCTCCCCGGCACCCGGACCGTTCAGGTAGTCCATGGAGGCCCTCGCCATCCGCAGCGCCTCCGCGACGCCGCCGACCACACGGCCGCCTGCGGTGCACATCCCGAACCACCTCCCCGGGTAACGCCGTGATCGATCGCCTGCCTCTCATCTCTCGCGCCCTCTCCTGGCCTGCTTTCAGAATAGCACGGGTGTTCTAGAGTTAACAACCAATAGCATCAAGATCTTTAAGCTCGTACGGTGGTTAGCCTCCTCGAGGCTTGCGGTGCATCAGCATGGAGTGGAACAGGCGCCCGAGTGTCTCGATGCGGCGCCTGCACGGTGGCAACCCCCTGTTCACAATGCCAGCGGGGTAATCAGGCGCGTCGGCACCCCGCAGAAGATCGCCTTGCTGGCCGCCGGCTGGCGGCGCTCGCGAGGCGTTCTGGGCCGGACCCGGGGCGGCTGGACTAGTCACCGGCCTCGACCGGGGCAGCATCCCGTTTCCGGTGCGTTCGGCCTAGGTACCGCATGCCGGGGGACGAAAGGCCTGCCGGAGCCGGGGTCCGTCGGCGTAGCGTCAGGTACACCGGGCATACCGCCTGAGTGTCTAGCTGCGGGAGGGTTGCCGATGATCCGGCTGTCTTCGGGTGAGACGGGGGTAAGCGGCCTGGATCCGGTGGTCCGGCTGGGCGGGGTCCTGCTTCCGCTGGCCGGCCGTGCGCGGGTGTACGCGTGCGGTATCACACCCTACGACGTCACCCACCTGGGGCACGCTGCGACCTTCGTATGGACCGACGCGTTGTGCCGGGTGTTGCACGCGTGCGGAGCCGAGGTGCTCATGTCGCGCAACGTGACAGATGTCGATGACGTGCTGCTGGCGGCCGCACGCAAGGCGGGGGCGCATTACGACGAACTCGCGGCGATCCAGCAGTTCTATTTCGACCGGGACATGGCCGCACTCGGGGTGAGCCGTCCGGCGGCGGAGCCGCGGGCGCATGCGTATATCGGGCAGATGATCGCGCTGGCCGCCGGGCTGATGGCGCAGGGAGCCGCGTACGAGCGCGACGGCGGAGTGTTCTTCCGCGGCAGGGATGTCGCGCGCCGGGCTGTCGCTGACGAGGCGGCGGCGCTCCGGCTCGCGGCGGAGTACGGGGACCGGCCGGACGATCCGCGTAAGGACGACCCGTTCGATGTCGCGGTGTGGCAGCCCTCGGGCAAGGGCGAGCTCGCCTGGGAGAGCCCGTGGGGCCCTGGCCGTCCGGGCTGGCATGCCGAGTGCGCGGCGATGGCGCTGCACACGTTCGGCCCGGCGGTCGATGTCCAGGCCGGCGGTGGTGACCTGCGGTTCCCGCATCACGCGTTTCAGGCGGCCATGGCGGAGACGTTCACTGGCGTGCGGCCGTTCGCCAGGGCCAGGATGAACGCGGGGGTCGTCCGGATATCTGGGATGAAAATGGCGAAGTCGGTCGGCAACCTGGTGCTCGTCAGTGATCTCCTGGCCAGTTATCCGGCAGCGGCCATCCGGTTGCTGATCCTGGACCGGCGGTGGGAGCAGGACTGGGACTACGACCGGCCCGGGCTCGAGGCGGCGGCGGCCAGGCTGGAGCGGCTGCACGCGGCCGCCGGACGCCCGGACCGGACGAGCCCCGGGCAGGGCGGCGCGGTGGCCGCCATCGGCGCGGCGCTGGCTGACGACCTCGACGTGCCCACAGCGCTCGGCATCGCCGAGGCCGAGGGCGGTTCCGCTGCCCGCGCCGTCGGCTCCCTGCTCGGACTGTGGTAGGCCTGTCCGGGGCGCTCCGTGGCCAGGATCGTGCGGACCGCGGCGCCGTCGGAGCCGCCGCCTGTCCGGCGTAACGAGGATCCGGCGGGGGCGCTGTCGTCGGTGAACGCCGGCAGCCGGGCGGAGTAGATGGAATATCCGTCGACGTGGAAGGCGACCAGCGTGGCGACCGCCGTCGCCGCCATCATGGGGACTATCAGCCCGAATCCGCTGTGGGTGAGCTCGAGCACGAGGGCGAGGCCGGATAGCGGAGCTTGCATGGCCGCCCCGATCATGGCGGCCGCGCAGACCATGGCGAACGCGCCGGACGGAGACCCGGGCCAGGCCAGGTTCCATGCGATGCCGAGTGCGCCGCCGAGGACCGCGCCAGTGCTGAGCGTCGGGGTGAACAGTCCCCCGGATGCCCCGCTGCCCAGGCACAGGGCCGTGACCAGCGGCTTGAGCGCGAACAGCGTAAGCATCAGGCCGAAGCCGCTGAGCCCGAGGAACGCGTCGCGGGCCATGTCCAGGCCGTTGCCGAAAAGCTGCGGGTACCAGATGCCGATGACGCCGAGGATGCCGAAGGCTATCAGCGGCGCGAACAGCACCCTGGTCCCCCTGGCGCGGTGATGCGACACCCATCCGATGAGCCGGATGTAGCCGGAGGAGATCAGCCCGATGACCGGCCCCGCCAGCAGCGCCCAGGTCATCAGGGACCACGTGAAGCGATAGTCGGGGATGCCCGGATAGACGGCCCGGTTGGGCAGGTATATCCACGCCGTGGCGGTCGCGATCCAGGAGCACACGATGGCCGGCAGCATGACGGGCAGGGTGATGCTCCCGATGAGAATTTCGGCGGTGAACAGGGCACCGGCGAGCGGGACGTTGTAGACGGCGGCGAGCCCGGCGCCGCCGCCGCACGCCACGACCAGCTTGCGCTGGCCCGCCGACAGGCCCGCCCACCCGGACAGGACGCTGCCCGACGCGCCGCCAAGCAACTTGGGTGCGGCCTCCCGGCCGATCGACGCGCCCATGCCGATGACCACTTCGGAGATCACCGATGAGCCGAGGCTGCGGCGGAATGACAGCCGCCCGTCGCCGTTCCAGAGCGCCTCGTCGATCTCGGACGGCTTGCCCTTCAGGTAACGCCGCAGCAGGAACCACGCGACACCGCCGAACGCGCCGGCGATCAGCAGGGAGCCGACCCGCCGCGCCGCCGATGCCTGCGCGGCGCCATGCTCGAGGGTCCCCGTGTGGTAGCCAAACGCCGCGTACTGCACGTTGAACAAGATCAGCATCATCAGCGCGCCGAGCAGGCCGGCGGCGACGCCGGTCAGCACCACCATCAACCAGAACCGGGGCGTGAGGACCCCAGCGCCGCCACTGGTGATGTTCGGCTGCTCCATCGCTCCGCGACCAGACGGCATCCGCCGCTTGAGCAGTGGCTGCGGGCGCCGCAGGCGCTCGCTGATCCTGGCCGGCCGCCGGCTGCGTACGGCGGCGGGCAAGCGCGGCGGACGGCGACCGCGTGCCCGGTCGCCGTGACCGGTCATACGGGCAACTCCATGCTCCTCACCCTAGGCCCCGGGATTTACCTGGCGGCTTGAGCCAGGTAGTCGGAGATGTCACGGACGCGCATCGTCCCGCGCGTGCTGTTCGTCCCGTCCGGTGACGGAGCCGGGAATAATGACGGTCCGGAGATTGCCTATACCCATAGGGGTATTGGCTAGACATCGGCGGTCATGCGATGGCCAGGAGGTGCGCCATGAGGCCAGATCCAGCCGAAAGCGCCGGCACCGGCAGACGGCATGAGCGCCTGCGCACGACCTGCGGACGGGAACTCACTGTCGGCAGGCTCGCTCTCGGCGATGCCCGGCGTCCGGTCGCCCGCGTCTTCGTAGACCTCGGACAGTGCTCCGGCTGCGAAGGAAACGGCTGGGCAGGCTTCACGGTGGCCGAGGCACGGCAGCTCGCCCGTGCGGTGCTGGCCCAGGCGGCCGCCGCCGAACGCGAGTGCTCCGGCTAATCCACGGTTTCCGCGCGGCGGATTGTCCCTGAACAGCGGGCGACAGGGGTAGGCGTGCGAGTGCCGGCGCGGCGATGATCGCAGTGTGACGGTCGTTGAAGATCCTGTCCGCGCCCGGCTGCTGCGGCGCGGGTTCGCGCTGGAGTACGTGAGGCTGGGCTGGAACGTGGCCGGGATCATCGTGCTCGCGATCGCGGCCGTCGCGGCCCGGTCGGTGGCGCTGGCCGGGTTCGGCTTGGACTCCCTCATCGAGATCGGCGCGTCGACGGTGGTTATCTGGGAGCTGTCGGGCACCGGCGAGGACCGGCAGCGCCGGGACCTGCGGCTGATCGGGTACGCGTTCGCCGGGCTGGCCGTCTACCTGCTCGTCCAGTCGACGGTCGTGCTGGCGGCCGGGTATCACCCCCGGCCCTCAGTGCTCGGGATCGTGTGGACCGCGGCGACCGGGGTGGTCATGTTCGCGCTGGCGGCCGGGAAGGCCAGGACCGGCCGCGCGCTGGGCAACCCGGTGCTGCGCACCGAGGGCCGGGTCACCATGATCGACGGCATCCTGGCTACCGCCGTGCTGGCCGGCCTGGCGCTGAACGCGGCGGCTGGCTGGTGGTGGGCTGACCCAGCCGCCGGGTACGTGCTGGTCTATTACGCGGCCAGGGAAGTACGGGAGATCTTCTTCGCCGGGGACTGAGCCGGCGGCCCGCCTGTCCTCCTACAGCGGGATCCCGTCTGAGGTGAATAGAACGTACACCCGCGTGAATGACGGTCTGACCGCCAAAGGGGCGCGGGGTACCGCGGTACGTGGCCAGGACCTTTGTCCGCGGCATCTGGGTCGTCCGCCACTAGCTCCTGACATCTACTGCCTGTGCAGTGGAATCAGGCGGGCACGCGCAAGGCGCGGCCGGAGTCTGGGCCCGCCGCTTGAAAAGAGGCTCGCATGTCCTCGTACCTGCTCCTTTCCGTCAGCCCGTACCCGAACTCGGCGCTTTCCGCCTGGCAGCTCGCCATCATCGCGGTCGTCCCGGTGCTGGCGCTGGCCGCCTGGCTCATCCTGGTATTCGCCGCCGACCGCCAGCCCAGGCACCGCCGCGCGGCCGATACGACATCGCTGCCGCAGCTGCCGCCCGCGCAGGAGCATGAGCGCGAGCAACCGGAGCGCAAGGCTGCCTGAACTAACCGCGTCGGCCGGGAGGAGGCTCCGCGGGCCAGCCGAGACCCGAGGGACGCGCTCGTCCGTGGCCGGGGTATGGCCACGCTGAGCACGAGCAGGTACCAAGGACGGTCTCGATGGGGCTGGGCGTGCGGGTCGGGTTCGATCTTGTGCCGGAGATTGCGGATGTGGGAGTCGATGGGGCGTGCCCCCGGTCGCCGGCAGCCCGCCCCCGCCACCAACACCTCCCGCCGTAACCCGCGTCGCACGGTCGGCTGCCGGTAGCCCGGCCATGCCGGTGACCAAGGCCACCTTTGCCAGGGCCCGAGAGGTCATAACCCGTACCCGGTTAGGGTATATAGGATAAGCGTTAGCGAGGAGGGTGACGTGCATGGATATACCCCCGACAAGGAGGAGTACCTCAAGCGGCTACGCCGCATCGAGGGTCAGGTTCGCGGCCTGCAGAAGATGGTCGACGACGACAAGTACTGCATCGACATCCTGACCCAGGTGTCCGCGGTGACGCGGGCACTGCAGTCGGTGTCGCTCGGCCTGCTCGAAGACCATCTCGGGCACTGCGTGACCCAGGCGGTCGCTGAAGGCGGGGAAGTCGCGGAGCTGAAGGTCCGCGAGGCGTCGGACGCTATCGCCCGCCTGGTCAGGTCCTGACGACGACGGAGGCAGCGCGATGACAACGGCGACGTACCAGGTAACCGGCATGACGTGCGAGCACTGCGTGCGTGCGGTCGCCGGGGAGCTGAAGACCCTCGACGGCGTGAGCGACGTGCGGGTCGACCTCAACCCGGGCGGCGAGTCGGCGGTGACGGTCAGCAGCGCCGCGCCGCTGACCGCCGGGGCGGTCGCGGCGGCACTCGACGAGGCCGGGGACTACCGGCTCGTCGGCTGACCCAGTGGTGACAGCGGGCCAGGCGACCTGAAGAGAGGAACGATGACGGCGGCGGCGCAGCAGGCGGTAGAGCAGCAGGCGGTGGAACTGTCGATCGGCGGGATGACCTGCGCTTCCTGCGCGGCGCGGATCGAGAAGAAGCTGAACAAGCTGGACGGGGTGACCGCCACGGTCAACTTCGCCACCGAGAAGGCCGCGGTCAGCTTCCCCGGCACGGTCACTTCCGATGACCTGATCGCGGTGGTCGAGCGGACCGGCTACACGGCCGCGCTGCCCGCGGAATCGGAGGCAGGCACGGAGGCGGCCGGAGCGTCAGGGCCGCCGGAGGACAGCGACGGCGAGACGGCCGCGCTGCGCAAGCGGCTGCTGATCTCGCTGCTGCTCGCGGTGCCGGTGGTGGTGCTGGCGATGGTCTCGGCGCTGCAGTTCCGCAACTGGCAGTGGCTGTCGCTCGCGCTAGCCGCACCGGTTGCCGTGTGGGGCGCCTGGCCGTTCCACCGGGCCGCCCTGGTCAACGCGCGCCATGGCGCCGCCACCATGGACACCCTGATATCGGTCGGTGTGACGGCCTCGTTCGCCTGGTCGCTATACGCGCTGTGCTTCGGCACCGCGGGCGAGACCGGCATGCGCATGCCGTTCACGTTGCTGGCCGGGCACGCGGGCGCGTCCGCCATCTACCTGGACGCCGCGGCCGGCGTGACCGTGCTGATCTTGCTCGGCCGGTACTTCGAGGCCCGCGCAAAGCGCCGGTCCGGTGCTGCGCTGCGGGCGCTCGCCGCGCTCGGCGCGAAAGACGCGGCGGTGCTCCGCGACGGCCGCGAGGTCCGCGTCCCGGTGTGCCGGCTGGTTGCCGGCGACCTGTTCGTAGTCCGGCCGGGGGAGAAGATCGCGGTTGACGGGGTGGTCGAGTCCGGCGCGTCGGCGGTGGACGCCTCGATGCTCACCGGTGAGCCGGTCCCGATCGAGGTCACGGCGGGGGACGCGGTCACCGGCGGGTGCGTGAACGCCTCCGGCCGCCTGGTGGTCCGCGCTGTCCGGGTCGGCGCGGACACCGAGCTCGCCAGGATCACCCGGCTCGTCGAGGACGCGCAGCACGGCAAGGCGCCGGTACAGCGGCTCGCCGACCGGGTCTCCGCCGTGTTCGTCCCGGTCGTCATTGTGATCGCGTCGGCCACCCTGACGGCGTGGCTGGCCTCCGGGCGGGGGCCGGCCGCCGCGTTCACCGCCGCGGTCGCGGTGCTGATCATCGCCTGCCCGTGTGCAATGGGCCTGGCGACCCCGACCGCGATCCTGGTCGGCACCGGGCGCGGCGCGCAGCTTGGCATCCTCATCAAGGGGCCGGAGGTCCTGGAGTCCACCCGGGCCGTCGACACGATCGTCCTCGACAAGACCGGCACGATCACCACCGGGACGATGGCCCTGGCCGGCGCGGCCGCCGCGCCAGGCGAGGAAGATCGTGAGCTGCTCCGACTGGCCGGCGCCGCCGAAGACGGCAGCGCGCACCCGATCGGCGCCGCGATCGCCGCGGGCGCGCGGCAGCGGCTGGCGGCTGAGCCGCCTGGTGGCGGCCTGCCGCTCGCCGGGAACTTCGCCAGTTACCACGGGCGCGGCGTCACCGCCGTGGTCGACGGGCACGCCGTCGCCGTCGGCCGCGCCGGCTGGCTGGCGGACCAGTGGGCACAGCCGGTCCCGCGGCCCCTGGCGGACCGTGCGGCGCGGGCAGAGACGGCCGGCCAGACCGCCGTGTTCGCTGCCTGGGACGGTGCCGTCCGCGGCGTGCTTATCGTAGCGGACACGGTCAAGCCCACCTCCGCCGAGGCGGTCGCCGCGCTGCGCGGCATGGGACTGCGCCCGGTGCTGCTCACCGGCGACAGCGAGCGCGCGGCCCGCGCCGTCGCTGCCGAGGTGGGCATCGAGGAGGTCATGGCCAGCGTGCTGCCCGAAGGCAAGGCCGCGGCGGTCAGGGAGCTGCAGGCCGCCGGGCGGGTGGTGGCCATGGCCGGTGACGGCGTCAACGACGCCGTCGCGCTCGCACAGGCCGACCTCGGCCTGGCCATGGGCACCGGCACCGACGCCGCGATCGAGGCCTCGGACCTCACCCTCGTCCACGGCGACCTGCGCGCCGTCGCCGACGCCATCTCGCTGTCGCGCCGCACCCTGGCCACCATCAAGGGCAACCTGTTCTGGGCTTTCGCCTACAACGCCGCGGCCATCCCGCTCGCGGCCCATGGCTTCCTGTCCCCGCTGCTCGCCGGCGCCGCCATGGCCTTCAGCTCGGTGTTCGTCGTCACCAACAGCTTGCGGCTGCGCCGCTTCAAGCCGGCCAGGTAGCCCTGGCCTACGGCGGGGACGTTAGTCCGTGGCTGGGCGGGACGGTCGTCTCTATACCCGGCCGGGTATCCGCCGCATCCTGGGACCGTGAGCAAGAAGACCGTGAGCAAGAAGATTGTGGTCCTGGGCGGCGGCACCGGCGGGACGCTTATCGCAAACCGGCTGCGTCGCATGCTCGGCGGCAGCACCGCCGAGATCGTCGTCATCGATCCCGATGATGACCACGTCTACCAGCCCGGCCTGCTGTTCGTCCCGTTCGGCAAGGCCGAGCCCGGGAGCCTGGCCCGCTCGCGGCATCGTCAGTTCCGTCCCGGCATCACCTTCCGGCAGGCCACCGTGGACCGCGTGGACCTGGACAGGAACGAGGTCCTGCTGGCCGATGGGTCGCCCGTCACCTACGACGTGCTGGTGGTCGCGACCGGTGCCCGGCTGATCCCGGAGGAGACCGATGGCCTCACCGGCCCAGGCTGGATGGAGAAGATTTTCACCTTCTACACCCTCGACGGCGCGGTGGCGCTGCGGCGCGCGCTGGCGGAATTCGACGGCGGCCGGCTGGCCGTGGCGGTGATGGACATGCCGGTCAAGTGTCCCGTCGCGCCGCTGGAGTTCTGCTTCCTCGCTGACGCCTACTTCCGCGAGCGCGGCATCAGGGACAAGGTCGACCTGACCTACGTCACCCCGCTGGACGGCGCGTTCACCAAGCCCGTGTGCAACCGTCAGCTCAGCGGGCTGCTCAAGGACAAGGGCGTCAGCGTCATCACCGAGTTCAACACCGGCGAGGTGGACGGCGCGGGCGGGCGGCTGGTTTCCTTCGACGGCCGTGAGGTCAGCTTCGATCTGGCGGTGGTGATCCCGCTGCACGGCGGCCAGTCCTACGTCGAGCGCTCGCCCGGCCTGGGTGACGAGCTCGGCTTCGTGCCCGTCGACCAGCAGACCTTGCAGTCCAAGGCACGGCCGAACGTGTTCGTGGTCGGCGACGCCGCCGACATCCCCACGTCCAAGGCAGGCTCGGTGGCCCACTTCGAGGGCGAGGTCGTCGCCAGGAACATCACCAGGTACCTCGCGGGCGAGCCGCTGGACGGGGCGTTCGACGGGCACACCAACTGCTTCATCGAGAGCGGGTCGGGCAAGGCGCTGCTCATCGACTTCAACTATGACACCGAGCCGCTCACCGGGAGGTTCCCCGGCCCGATCGGGCTGCCGCTGCTGCGCCAGTCCCGGCTGAACCACCTCGGGAAGCTGGCGTTCGGCTGGCTGTACTGGCACGTGCTGCTGCCAGGCCGCGAGATCCCCGGCGTACACGGCCGGATGCCCGCGGCCGGCAAGCACCTCCCGTCGGCATCGCGATAGAGAAAGGCACGCTCATGCCCACCGTGACCTACGCAGGCACCCAAGTCACCGTCAACGACGAGGGATTCTTCACCGACCCCGCGCAGTGGCGCGAGGACATGGCCCCGCTCATCGCCCGCCAGGAAGGCATCAGCGAGCTGACCGAACGGCACTGGCAGGTCATCAAGTTCATGCGGCACGAGTACGACACGAAGGGCTCCGGCCCGACCGTCCGCGTGCTCGGCAAGACCTCCGGCGTGTCCGTCAGGGAGCTCTACCAGCTGTTCCCGCACGGGCCGGCGAAGGAAGCGGCGAAGATCGCCGGGATTCCCAAGCCCCGCGGCTGCGTCTGAGCCGCCCGCGGAAAGGAGCACACTCACATGTCCGCGAAGATCGAGAAAGTCTCCATCATCGTCTCCAAGGGCTCGCTCGAGGGCGTCTACCCGGGCCTGATCATGGCCAACGGGGCCCGCGCCGAAGGGATGGAGGCGAACCTGTTCTTCACCTTCTTCGGCCTGGACGCCATCCACAAGGCGCGCCACGAGCACATCAAGCTCGCCACCGTCGGCAACCCTGGCCTGCACCTGGCCACCTGGGCCGGCGGGCTGCCGGGTGTCTCCTCCGTCATGACGCACTACATGAACCACAAGATGGAGCAGCTCGACATCCCCTCCATCCCGGAGTTCATCGAGATGATCGCCGACACCGGCGCGGGCCTGTACGCGTGCAAGGCGTCCGCGGACCTGTTCGGCATCACCAAGGCGGACCTGATCGACCAGGTCAAGGACATCATCACCGTCGGCGAGTTCTACGACATGGCCGCCGGCGGCGAGATCATCTTCACCTGAGGTTTTGGACCCGGACTTTCGTGCAGGCCGCCCATGACTCATAACCGGGCGTTACGGGTCTATCAGTCTTTTCCCACTACCGGGATGTACTGCTTGTCGGCAGCCTGAAAGAAGTAGCCGATGCCGGGGCATGGCCGGGGCGGCCGTCCGGCAGGCGGAAAGAGGAGCGTCATGGACGGAACCACTGTTGACTATGTCATCATCCCTATCGTCGCGGTCATCTGCCTGGCAACATCGCTGGCCACGGTCTCCTGGGCGGACGCCCACCCGCGGAAGCGTCCGCGGACCGCTGCCATGACCGCCGAACCGGACGCCGCCGCGGGCCACGCTGGCGCGGGCCAGGCCGCGGCGCGCGCGACGGCCGGGCAGGTGCAGCAGGTGGACGTGCCGCGCCAGGCGACGGCGCCGCCCGAGGATCAGGGCAACGGACGCGGCCAGGTCCCGGCCAGCTCAGCGCGGCGCGGGACGAGCTGGGGGACAGCACCGGACGACCCAGGCTGCCGGGCCGCGGACAATGTCATGACTGGCCCCGGTTCCGCCGGCCCCGCCGGGCGTAAACGATCCACCCGGCGGTGAGCGCCACGATAATCAGTAGCAGGAACGCCAAGATAATGATCCGGCCGCCGCCATGGCCGCCGCTCGCGAGTGCCCGCACCGCCAGGTCACGCATCCGCTCCTCCAGTCGTCGCGCTCGGTTCCGGGCTCTCATGCTGCGCGCGGCGGTGGCGGATGTCGTCAGACTGGCGAACCTGTTCGCGTTAGATCCTGGGATGTAGCCGCAAGTTCAGGCCTTGACCAGGCCCGACTGGTAGGCGACCACGACGAGCTGGGCGCGGTCGCGGGCAGCGAGCTTGGCGAGGATACGGCTCACGTGGGTCTTCGCGGTCGGCACGCTCATCACCAGCCTGCCTGCTATCTCGGTGTTGGACAGTCCGGCGGCGATCAGCGCGAGCACCTCGCGCTCGCGGACGGTCAGCTCCGCCAGGGCCCCCGGGGGCGTACGCAGCGGGTCCGGCTGGCGGATGAAATGCTCGATCAGCCGCCGGGTGACGTTGGGCGCGAGCAGCGCCTCGCCGGCCGCGATGACCCGGATGGCGGACAGCAGTTCCTCCGGCGGCCGGTCCTTGAGCATGAACCCGCTCGCCCCCGCGTGCAGCGCCGCGAATACGTACTCGTCGAGGTCGAACGTGGTCAGGATCAGCACCCGCGACGGCGTCCCGTCGGCGGCGATCAGCCGGGTCGCGGCGACGCCGTCCATGACCGGCATCCTGATGTCCATCAGCACGACGTCGGGTGCCGTCTTCCTGGCCGCCGCGACGGCCTCCGCGCCGTCCGCTGCCTCGCCGAGCACGGTCATGTCCGGCTCCGAGTCGATCAGCAGCCGGAAACCGGCCCGGACGATGGCCTGGTCGTCGGCGACCACGACGCCGATGCTCACGCCACCCTCCCGGCCGAGGGCGGCGCGACAGGCAGGAACGCAGCGACCCGGAAGCCGCCACGCGGAAGCGCCCCGGCGTCGACCGTGCCGCCAAAGATCGCGGCCCGCTCGCGCATGCCGGCGATCCCGTGCCCTTCGCCATTGCCCCCGAGCAGGCCAGCGGCCTGCGGCGTCCGGCCGATGCCGGCCCGGCCGGTGTCGGTGACCTCGATCCGCACCCCCGCCGGGCTGATCTCGACCCGCACCGTCGCCTCCGCTCCCGGCGCGTGCCTGACGACGTTGGTCAGCGCCTCCTGCGCGATCCGGTACGCGGTCAGCGACGCCGCCGACGGCAGCGTCGTCGCGTCCCCGGTCAGGTTCACCAGGACCGGCGTCCCGGCGTCCCGCACCATCGCCGCCAGGCTGTCCAGGTCGCCGAGGCCGGGCGCCGGCGCGAGCCCGGCCGCCGGGCCACCGGGCTCGTCGTCGCTGCGCAGCAGGCACAGCAGCCGCCGCAGCTCGTCAAGCGCGCCCCGGCTGGCCTCCTCGACCGCGCGCAGTGCCCGCATGGCCTCGCCGGGACGGGCCGCGCCGACCCGGCGCCCGACGCCGGCCTGCACAGTGACGACGCTCAGGGTGTGCGCGAGCACGTCATGCAGTTCCCTGGCGATCCGCAGCCGCTCCTCTTGCAGCGCGTGCCGCGCATGCTCGGCCTCGGCCCGCTGCCGCTGCGCGGCCTGCTCGGCCAGGCCCGCCCGGTATCTGCGGCGCTCGCGGACCCCGTAACCCACGAACCACATCGCCGCAGCGGCCAGCACGCTGTGCAGCACGACGTTCTGGGTCCGCGCCGTGGCCGCCGCGGTGAGCAGCCCGGCGACGATCGCCGTCTCGGTCGCCACCAGGGATACGACGGCGGCGGTCCGTCGCAGCCGCACCGCCGCCATGTAGATGGCCATGCCCAGCATCAGGTCGCAGATCAGCGGTGCCCGCCCGACGGCCGTCAGGGCGGCGACGGCCACGGTGACCACCGCGAGCACGGGCAGCGGCCACAGCCGCCGGACCGCGACGGGGAGCGTGGCCGCCACCGTGATGGCGGCCACGCCCGCCGTCGGCATGACAAACCTGGGACCGTGTACCACCCGCAGCCCGAACGTGATCACGAGCATCGCCAGCACCGCGGCGGCGACGTCCACCGCCAGCCACTGCCGGGGTGTGATCCGGTAGGTCAGCGGCGGCCGCGGCACCGCCGCCAGACGGTCACTGCCAGTCATGTGCACAGAGTAGTTCCGGATCCTAGCCGACCGCATCGGTCCCGGGTCGTAGCGCCCCTACACCCGGGGATGTAGCGGCCACGGTGAGCCGCCCGTCCCGCATGATCCCGGTTCGCTGGGCGCGGGCCGCGACCACGCTGTCGTGGGTGACCATGACCATCGTCAGGTGCCGCTCGCGCCACACACGCTCGAGCAGCCCGATGATGTCGTCCCTGGTGTCCTCGTCGAGGTTGCCGGTCGGCTCGTCGGCGAGCAGCACAGCCGGCTCTTTGACCAGCGCGCGGGCGATCGCCGTGCGCTGCTGCTGGCCGCCCGACAGTTCCGAGGGCAGGTGGCCTGCCCGGTCGGCCAGTCCGACGGCCGCGAGCGCCTCGGCGGCGCGGCGCCGCCGCTGCGCGCCGTGCACGCCGAGCGGCGCCAGCGCGGTCTCCACGTTCTCGGCGGCGGTCAGCGTGGGGACCAGGTTGAAGGACTGGAACACGAACCCGATGAGGCGCGCCCGCACCTTCGTCACGCCGGTCTCGGACATCCGCGCCAGGTCCCTTCCGTCGAGTTCGACCGTGCCCCGGGTGGGGCGGTCGAGGCCGCCCATGATCTGCAGCAGCGTGGACTTGCCGTGCCCGGTCGGGCCGCGAACCGCCAGCCATTCGCCGTCGGCGAGGTCCAGGCCGACGTCCCGCACCGCGAGCACCGCCCCGTGACCGTATTCCTTGGTGACTCCCGCAAGCTTGTACATGAAACTCACTCCACCTTCGCCAGGGCCGCCGCCGGGCGCAGCCGTGCTGCCCGCCAGCCGCCGAACATCCCCGCGAGGAGCCCGCCGGCCACCGCGAGCGCCACCGCGAGCAGGATCGCGCTGAGCGTGACCGGCGCGGTCAGCGTCACGTAGACCGTGTGCGTGGCGGCGCTGCTGATCTGCTGCGCCAGCTTCCCGGCGGCGCCACTCGCGGTCACGGGAGGGGCCCCGGTGCTCGCCGACAGCTTCGGCGCGAGCTTGTCGATCAGCGCGGCGCCGGCATACCCCAGGGCGACGCCGGCGGCCCCGCCGGCGATGCCGATGGCGATGGACTCGCCAAGCACCTGGCCGATGATCCGGCGGCTGCGCCAGCCGAGCGCCTTCAGCGTGCCGAACTCCCGCACCCGCCGCGCCACGGCCGCCATCGTCAGCAGGATCGCAAGCCCGAACGCCGCGGCGAGCACCGCCGCCGACAGCCACGTGCCGAGGTTGTTCGCCAGGCTGGCGGCGCTGCCCACAGACCCGGTGACCTGGCTGGCCAGGTCGCTCGCGTCCGTCACGGTCGCCGACGGCAGCAGCCTCGTGAGCTCATGCTGCACGGCGGGAATGTCCGCCGCGCTGTCGGCAGAGACGTAGATCGTGTTCACCTCGTTCGTCAGCTTGGCCGTCCCGGTCGCGCCGATCCGCTGCGCCTTCGCCAGCGGGATGTACAGGCTCGGCGGGCTGCTGCCCTGCGGCACGCTGACGATGCCGACGATCGTGAAGTTGGTGCCGCCGATGTCGACCGTCGAGCCGGTAGTGAGCTTGTCCGCCGTCGCGTACCCCGAGTCGGCCAGCGCGACGTCCGCCGTGGCGTCCTCCTGGCCGAAGTTCCGGCCCGCCGTCACCGTGGCGGAGCTGAGCGGGCCCGGACTGGCGCGCGCCACGTCGACGCCGTCGACGGTGAACGTGCTGGTGGTGAAGCTCGAGCTGAAGGTCCCGCTGCCCGCGCTGAGCGCCGGCACCGTCCCCGTCGCCGTGATGTCGGTGAGCGAAAGCGCCCCGGTAGCGGCGGTGACGTGCTGCTGCCGCGACACCGCCGCCAGCTGGCTGGCGGTCAGCGTGCCATACTGCGTGTTCTCCAGCTCGTTGTCGTTGATCTTGGTGCCGGCTGCGATCTGGCCGCTGCGCACCTGCTTGATCTGCTGCTTGAAGCCGAACGAGAGCCCGGCGCCCGACCCCTGCTTCGGCGGCTGGGTGACCGTCACATCGGTTCCCACGCCGTACAGCGAATGCAGCACCGCGGCCTGCGCGTTCTGCACCCCCGTGGCGGCGGAGGTCACCGTGATGACGAGCCCGATCCCCAGCGCCAGCCCCAGCGCGATGAATATCGCCTGGCGCATGCGGCGGCGTAGTTCACGCCGCAGGTATGTCCAAAACATGGCTGCTCCTCCCGGACATCTAGGAGTAGCCGCTGTCCTTGTCGCCGCCGTCAGTCCGGCGAATCGTTTTCCGCCCGGTCTCCGGCAGTACCCGTGTCCGGTCCGCTGCACCCCCGGATGTACCGCGGGTTCTTCATCCCGAACGGGCCCGTGGTTCCTGTCACGGACTCGGCCGGGCCCGCCCGGTGATGCGCCAGAAGGCGACCGTGGCGTCCAGGTCGGCCGGGAAGATCTCACAGCGCAGCGCGGCGGCCATGACAGCCGGTTCAGGCGAGGGAGAGGAAGAGCCGCTCCAGCTGCGCGCGGTCGGCGTCGGCGGTGCCGTTGGTGTCGGCCAGGCACTGCTGCAGGCCGTCCGCGATAATCTTGAACCCCGCCCGGTCGAGCGCCCGGGACGCCGCCGAGAGCTGCGTCACCACGTCCGCGCAGTCGCGGCCCTCCTCGATCATCTTGATCACGCCGCCGATCTGGCCCTGGGCCCGCCGGAGCCGCCGGATCACGCTGGCCATCGTCTCGCTATCCAGATCCATCTCGGCTCCCGGGGTCAGGTGTCGCAGCACCTGAACTATACCCGCCGGGGTATAGGTTGAGCCTCCCGGCTCACTGGCCTGCGTTCGCTTCCTGCTGCGCTATCTTGTCGCGGACGTCGTCCATGTCGAGATCCCGGACCGCCTGGATGACCTGCTCGAGCGCGGCCGCGGGCAGCGCACCGGGCTGGGAGAACACCAGGATTCCGTCCCGGAAGGCCATCAGCGTCGGGATCGAGGTGATCCGCGCGGCCCCGGCCAGCGCGGGCTGGTCCTCGGTGTCGACCTTGCCGAACGTGATGTCCTCATGCTGGTCGCTCGCGGTGTCGAAGATCGGCGCGAACATCCGGCACGGCCCGCACCAGGACGCCCACCAGTCCACCAGCGTTATCCCCGGCCGGATGACCGTGTCCTCGAACGTGTCCTCGGTCAGTGCGACAGTACTCATCCTTCACCCTTCTGGCTTCGCGGTACCGAACGATACCCATGGGGGTATAACACGCGGCCGGGCGAGGCATTCCCCGGCGATGTCACGAACGCGGCGCCGCTCCCGCGGACGTACCGCCGCCCTGGCCAGGATTAATCCTCCCCGGCGGGTGATGACGCCCAGGCACGGCTCGCAAAGGATCAGATCCGACATTTCGCCGCGGGCAGTCGCCCCGGACAGAAAGGAAAGGGGTGTCAGATGTCTGGTTATCCGCTGCTCGACGCGTTCTGGACGATGTTCCTGTTCTTCG
>Ga0335073_10003402_pt1 | contig 22127 bp, 22 predicted proteins | sample Lox_Sample_22_FD_207093 | JGI IMG/M metagenome (GOLD analysis project Ga0335073, IMG submission 207093) | Soil microbial communities from Loxahatchee National Wildlife Refuge, Florida, United States - Lox_Sample_2.2 | ecosystem: Environmental > Terrestrial > Soil > Wetlands | place: USA...
CATGGCCACGTTCGCGGTCGAGCAGGCCCGCTGCCACCTGAGCCCGGCGCTCGTCCGCAACCTGGAGGTGCACTGGAATGCCGGGAACCGCGCGCTCTGAGGCCGTCTGGGACCGGGCCGAGACGCTGCCGCGCGAGCGGCTGGTCCGGGTGCACGCGTCCAGCGGGACGCGCCGCCGGGGCTGACGGCACACAGGACAGAGGGAGGGGTTGCGGCGATGCCCGTTCTTGTCGGTACCTCCGGCTGGCAGTACCGCGACTGGCGCGGCGTGCTGTATCCGCCCGGCGTGGCGCAGCGCCGCTGGCTCGAGCACTACGCCAGCCAGTACCAGACCGTCGAGAACAACGGGTCCTTCTACCGGCTGCCCAGCCCGCAGACCTTCGCCGGCTGGCGGGCCCGGACCCCCGCGGACTTCGTGATGGCGGTCAAGGCCAGCCGCTACCTCACCCACGTCCGGCGGCTGCGCGATCCGGCGGAGCCGGTCGCGCGCCTGCTGACCGCCGCCGCCGGGCTCGGCGACCGGCTCGGCCCCGTGCTCCTGCAACTGCCTCCCAACCTCCCCGCGGACCCCGAGGCGCTCGAGGACTGCCTGCGCGCGTTCGCGGACTGGCGCGGCGCGGGCCAGGGCGCGACCGTGCGCGTCGCGGTCGAGTTCCGGCACGAGTCCTGGTGGACAGGGCAGATCCGGGACCTGCTGACGCGGCACCGGGCCGCCGCGTGCTGGGCGGACCGGCTCGGCCGTCCGGCCGGCCCGTTGTGGCGGACCGCGGACTGGGGCTACCTGCGCCTGCACGAGGGCGCGGCGCAGCCGTGGCCGAGGTACGGCGAGCGCGCGCTGCGCAGCTGGGCGGAGCGGATCGCCGACACCTGGCCGAAGAGCGCGGAGGTGTTCGCCTACTTCAACAACGACCCCGGCGGCGCCGCCGTGTACGACGCGGCGGCCTTCGCCGCGGCCGTCGGCCGCGCCGGGCTCGCGGCGACCCGCACGGCGGCCCCGGGCGAGCCGGCGTAGCGCATCGGGGGGCGAGGTGCCCGTCGTCCCGCGGTTACTCCCCGGTCCGGCCGTCGGCAAGCTCGGCGACGATGTCCAGGTGGCCGACGTGGCGCGCGTACTCCTGGAGGAGGTGGAACAAGATCCGCTCCAGCGAGGCGGGATCCGCGCCGTCCCACCGCTCCCCCGGCTGGCCGATGTCGGCCAGGTCGTGGGATTCCACGATCGCCCTGGTGCGCGCGGCCCGGGCGTGCAGCGCCGCCACCAGGCCGGCCAGCGTCTCATCGGGCGCCACGTACCAGCTCCCGTCCCGCTGGTCTCCCCACGGGTCGGGGACCTTGCGCCCCTCAAATCCCCATTCGAGCCACCGCATCTCCACGTAGGTCAGGTGCTTGAGCAGCTCGATCGGGGCCCAGCCCGACGGCAGCCGGCTCTCGCGCAGGTTCTTGTCGGACAGGCCCTCCAGCTTGCCGGCCAGGCGGGACCTGAAGTAGTCGAGGTACCTGAGGAACACCTCGGCCCGCGACGGGGCCGGGGCGGTGGGTTCGGGAAACGGCATCGTCACGGGTGCCAGCCTGCCGCATGTCCGTGCGGCAGGCCAGACCGCCGGCGACACGCGGGCACGCTCGGCCTCCGGCTTCCCCGGCCGGCCACGGCCAGCCGATAACGTCGTGTCCCAACGATCACGGGCCGGGTGTGGACGGGGCCGGCCCGCACCGCGGGGGACACATCGATGAGCGCGCCTGGGCCATCGCAGGCTGGCCAGGCCGACGCCGGCCGGGCTGGGCACGCCGGCGCCGGGCGGCCGGCGGCGGATGGCACCGACCTGGTGGCGGCGCCGCGCCTGCCCGCGCTCCGGGCCCGCGGCCGTCACCGCAGCCCGAGCATCGCGCGGTCCAGCGGCGTCATGGCGGCGGGCACGCTGGCGTCGCGGGTGACCGGCATGATCCGCACCCTCGCCCAGGCCTACGCGCTCGGCGCCGTGGCCCTCGCCGACGCCTACAACGTGGCCAACTCGCTGCCCAACGCCGTCTACAACCTGATGCTCGGCGGGATCCTGACCAGCGTGATCGTGCCGCTGCTGGTCAGCGCGGCCACCCGGGACCGTGACCGGGGCGAGGCCTACGACCAGCGGATGTTCACGCTGCTGACGCTGGCGCTGCTGGCCATAACGATCGCCGCGACGGTGGCGGCCGCCCCGCTGGTGTACCTGTACTCCGGCCCGGTCAGCGGCCCGGAGCTGCACCTGATGGTGATCTTCGCGTACTTCTTCATCCCGCAGATCTTCTTCTACGGGATCAGCTCGCTGGCCGGCGCCGTGCTCAACGCCCGCGGCAGCTTCGCCGCGCCCATGTGGACGCCGGTGATCAACAACCTCGTCGTGATCTCGGTCATGGTGGCGTTCGTCGCGATCGCCGGCTTCGGCACCGGGCCGGCCACGATCACGCCCGGCGAGGTCCGGCTGGTCGGCCTCGGCACCACGCTCGGAGTCGCCGCCCAGACCGCCGCGCTGGTGCCGGCCCTGCGGCGGGCCGGGTTCCGCTGGCGCCCCCGGTTCGACTTCCGGCGCGCCGAGCTGTCGGAGATCTGGCACATGGCCGGGTGGATGTTCGGATACATCGGCACCACGCAGGTGGCGCTGCTGGTCACGATCAGGGTGGCCAACGAGGCCAGCGTGCTCGCGGCCAGGGCGCACGTCGGCTACGGCGCCGGATACACGCCGTTCGCGTACGCGTGGCAGCTGTTCCAGATGCCGTATGCGATCGTCGGCATCTCCGTGATCACCGCGCTGCTGCCCAGGATGAGCGCGCACGCGGCCGGGCACCGGACCGACCTGGTCCGGGCGGACTTCTCGGCCGGCCTGCGGCTCGCGTCGGTGATCGTGGTGCCGTCGTCCCTGGTGCTGGCGGTGCTCGGGCCGGCCCTGGCCGAGATATTCCTCGCCCACGGGGCCACCAGCCTGGCCAGCGCCCGCTACATGGGCGAGGTCTTCGCCGTGCTGTGCCTCGGCCTGACCCCGTACACGATGTTCCAGCTGCAGCTGCGGGTGTTCTACGCGCTGCACGACAGCCGCACGCCCGCGCTGGTCGGGGTGGCGACCATGATCGTCAACGTGGCCGCGAACTACGCCGCGCTCGCGTTCCTGCCGCCGGGGCTCATCGTGGCCGGGATGGGGCTGGGATTCGGCGTGGGCAACCTGGCGGGCTCGCTGCTGGCCTGGCGGCTGCTCAGCGGCAGGCTCGACGGCCTGGGCGGCCGGGCGATCGGGCGGAGCCTGCTGCGGATGCACGCCGCGGCGCTGCCCGCCGCGGTCCTGGCGCTCGCGGTGACGGCGGCGGCCGCCGCGGCCGCGGCGGCGGGCGCGGTCCCGGCCGGACGGCTCGCCACCGCCGCCGCGGCCGCCCTCGCCGGGTGCGGGGCGACGGTGGTCTACCTGCTCCTGGCCCGGCGGCTCCGGGTGACCGAGGTCACCGAGGTGCTGACGGCCGTGACCTCCCGCCTGCGCCGGTGACCGGCGGCGCGGGCCGCGTTTTGCCGCTAGGCCGAGGTCAGCTTGCGCTCGGGTACCGGCTTGCGGCCCGCTCCCAGCTTGCGTCCGGCCGCGGTACGCGCCGCGCCGGCCGCCATCTCGCGCTTGATCCAGCCGTCGATCACGTCGTCGCTCTCCCAGGAGGAGATCAGCGCGTAGCGCGGCCGCGGGCCCGGGTGCCAGACCACGTGATAGAGCCGCTGGGTGTCGATGACCAGCTGCATTCCCGGATGCAGCCGGATGCGCGTCTCGGTCGCCGGGTCGTCCTTGTCCTCGCGCAGGATGAAGACCGATTTCCCGGCGGCATTGTCGAGCTCGAGCCAGGACCTGACCACCCAGCCCTCGCCGCTCGGGTTGAGGCGGTTGTTGTCGTCCAAATGAAGCTGGCGAAGCGCCGTGGCCTCATCGCTGGGATTGAGCTTGATGATGCGTACCCGGCCGAAGTTCCCGCCAATGTGCTCGACGTATTCAGCCAGCTCGGGCGCCATCTCGCGGTTCTTTGTCCAGAGCCCGCCCTTGTCCGGCAATCCGTGGTCCCAGAAGCCGCGGCAGTCCATCTCGCCGGTCGCCGAGGTCAGGGGCGCGAAGTTGGTGTCGCCCCCGCTCTTCCAGTCCATATATTCGAGCGACTCCCACTCGGCGGGATCAAGGGGCATGCCCTGCCGGTCGCGCAGGATAACATAGCCCTTCTCGGCAAGGACGTCGAGTTTGCGATGCATGCGTGTTTCCCCCCTGTGGGCGTCGATTTTTTCCCCGGTCCGCCGGACCTATATCCCCCGGCGGGCGCCTTACTCGCCCCGTCCACCCGTTTTGGTGAGTTATAGCGAGAATTTTATGGCCACATGACTGCGGTCCCGGCCCATTACCGCGGCCACCGGCGACTACGGATATATCACCCGACTTACCCGCACGCCGGGAATGCCGGACAGGCGGCCTTCCATCAGCAAAGATCAAGTAGGGGACCAGCGAGGCTTCAGCTTTCTCCCAGGTACGCGAACTACCCATGAAAGTGAGGCAAGGATCGATGCGTACCGAGGGGGCTGGCTCCATGAGCAGCATCTACGACCCGCCGGTGTCGGCGGGCACCGGGCCGACACCGCCGCCGCCGCCGTGGCCAGGTGCCGACGGCCCGGGAGGCTACGGAGGGCCCGGGGGCTATGGATACGGAGGGCACGGCGGCCCGCCGGGCAGCCCGCCGGTCCGGCGCTCGCGCCGCGGCGCGCTGGTGGTGGCCGTCGCGCTGGTGGCCGGCCTGGGCACGTTCTTCGGGCTGCAGGCCACCAACGGGGCACAGCCCGGGGCGGCGCTGACCACGTCCCAGATCGAGGCCAAGGTCGACCCGGGCCTGGTCGACATCGTGTCCGCGCTCGGCTATCAGCAGGCCGAGGCGGCCGGCACCGGCCAGGTGCTGACGTCATCTGGCGAGGTGCTGACCAACAACCACGTGGTCGAGGGCGCCACCTCGATCAAGGCCACCGACATCGGCAACGGCCGGACCTACACGGCCCGGGTGGTCGGCTACGACCAGAGCAGGGACGTCGCGGTGATCCAGCTTCAGGGTGCGTCCGGGCTGCCGACCGTGACGCTGGGCAACTCCTCGACCGCCGCGGTCGGGCAGCGCGTGACCGCGCTCGGCAACGCCGGCGGCAAGGGCGGCACCCCGTCGGTGGTCACCGGGAAGATCACGGCCCTCGGCCAGTCCATCACCGCTTCCGACCAGGGGGCGGGAACCTCGGAGAAGCTGACCGGCCTCATCAGCCACAACGCGCCGATCCAGCCCGGCGACTCGGGCGGCCCGCTGGTCAACACCAGCGGCCAGGTGATCGGCATCGACACCGCGGCGTCCGGCCAGATGCAGTTCCAGTCCACGCAGGCTCAGACCGACGCGTACGCGATCCCGATCAACGAGGCGGTCGCGATCGCCCGCCAGATCGAGGCGGGCGACGGCTCGTCCACCGTGCACATCGGCGCCACCGCGTTCCTGGGCGTCGAGGTCCTGTCCCAGGGCAACGCCGCGGCGCAGGGCGTGCAGGCCGGCACCGGCGCCGTCGTGGCCGGGCTGCTGCCCGGATCGGCCGCCGCGAACGCCGGCATCACCGCGGGCGACGTGATCACCTCGGTCGGCGGCCGCGCGGTCACGTCGCCGGAGTCGCTCCAGTCCGCGATGGAGCAGCACCACCCGGGTGACCGCGTCACGATCGGCTGGACCGATCAGGCCGGCCAGTCCCAGTCCGCTACCGTGAACCTGGCCAGCGGCCCGGCCGCCTGAGGAACCGATCGGCGATCGCGAGCACGGCGTCGCGGGTGGGGACCACGGCCGGGCTGAGCGCGGCCGGCCAGGTTGACAGCTTCGCGACCACGGTCTGCGACGGCACGTGGACGAAGACGTTCTGACCGTTGATGCCGGATGCTTGATAGAACGCGACGGCAGGTTCCCTGACCCACCAGAAGTTGCGGTAGTGGGCACCCGGCGGATACCCGGTCGCTCCCTCCCCGGCCAGGAACGCCTCGGCGCCGTCGGGGGCGCCCCGGATCGTGTCGTCGACCCAGCCGGCGGGCACGACGGCCCGCCCGTCGGCGACCCCGCGCTGCAGGTACATCTGGCCGAACCTGGCCACGTCGCGCAGCGTGGCACAGATCCCGCCGTCGGCCATCGGGTTGCCGTGGCCGTCGACGGTGATCTCCGCGTCGAACTCGGCGCCCATCGGCTGCCACAGCTCCCGCGCCAGCAGGTCGTGCAGGCGCGCTCCGGCCGCGCGTTCCAGGACCCACCCGAGAACGTCGGTGAGGATCGACCGGTACCGGAACGGACCGCCGTGCGGGCCGTCGTTCGTCAGCGTGGCGAAGTAGGCGAGCGCGTCCGCGGGCCTGGGCCGCCCGTTGTCCGGCCGCCACAGGTACACCCGCTCGCAGTCGCGCACGTGGGCCTCGACGTTCTCGTAGTTCTCGTCGAAGAACGTGCCCGCGCGCATGTCAAGCAGGTCCTGCACGGTCGCGCCCTGGAACGAGGTGCCGCACAGGTCAGGGACGATGTCCTCGACGTTCGCGGTGACCGCGAGGTCCCCGCGGCCTGCGAGCACGCCGGCCAGCGCCGAGGTCACCGACTTGGACACCGACATCAGCAGGTGCGGTACATCCGGCGCCATGCCGTTGAAGTAGTGCTCGGCCACGATCCGGCCCTGGTGCAGCACCAGGAACCCGTCGGTATAGGTCTGCGCGAGCAGGTCCGCGACGCTCAGCTCGCGGTCCGCGGACCGGAACCGGAGGCCGAGGACGTCGCGTTCCGCACGCGGCAGCTCCCAGACCGGCCCGGCGCCCCGCGAGATCCTCGCCGTCGGGATCAGCTCCCGGACGTGCTGGAAGGCCCAGCGGTTGAACGGCGGGTCCTGCCAGTTGGCGAGCGTGACCCGCGCCTGCGGCGGGAACGGCGGCGCCCCGGCCATCAGGGCCGGGCCGCCGGGGGTCTCGTCGCTGGCCGACGGGGATGGGGCGGGTTCGGGCAAGGCAGCTCTCCTTGGGGCGGGGACCGGATTCTATCCATATCGGCATCCGGCCCCGCCCCGAGCGGCCGCCCGCGGCGCCGCAGCCCGCGGCCGGGCGAGGCTACTTCACCGTCAGCGGGCCGGCCGCGGTGAACGCCGCGAACGCGCCGGATGTCAGCGGCTGGGCGTTATTGCTCATGTTGCACTGCCCCTTGTGGCTGCCGGAGGTGAACCTGGGCGCGCTCGCCTGGAAGATGACCGTCGCCTTGCCGCTGCCGGTCGCGCCCGCGAACTTGCCGGTGCTCTTCGCGCCGTCGACTGTGTACGTCGCGTGGACCGTGCTCCCGAACCGGCAGGCGGCCGGGTCCACGATGGTCGGCGCCGCGTTGGCGTCCGGCGCATAGGCGGCGACGACCAGGTTGCCGGCCTTGGTCGGGAACGTGATCGTGACGTGGGCTGAGTTGGAATTGGGCGGCCGGAACGTGCCGGTGGTGTTCACGACCCCGCTGAACTTGATCGGGATCGTGGGACCGCTGCTCGCTACCGCCGCCGCGCCCGTCACCCGCCCGGTCAGGGTCTCGGTGCCCGGCGCGCCTGCCGCCCGGCCGCCGTGCGACGACCATGCTCCCAGCGCGCCCACGAGCGCGATGATCACGGTGAAAGCTGCCAGTTTCTTCATGTTCCCCCCATGAGAAGACTCCAGCACCGCGGAAATGAGGGGTGGCGGGCTCGCGACTCTATGTAGCAGCACGATCACAAAGTCGCCGCACTCCTGTCAAGGGGGCCGGCGGCCGGCGGCCCGGCGCGGGCCAGGGCGTCGGCCCGGCGCAGCGCGTCGGGGACCCGCCGGACCCCGGGTAGTGCGCGTCGGCGGCCGCGAACGGGCCGCCCGGGCGCTGGCTGCCGGCTCCCACCCCACGAGGATGCCAGCGGCCGGCGGCAAAGCGGCGCGCCGCGGCGGTTGCGGCCCGCCCGTGCCTGGGAATGACTACCTAGCCGGGGTTAGCGCCTGGGTTAGCGCCCCGGAGCATCGCCGGTGAGGAGGCACTCCATGACGGGACCGCTGCGGCCGGATGCCGCCGACATGCTCGGCCGTGTCGGCCGGCACTGGGGCTGGCTGCTGGCCTTCGGGATCATCACGGTGGTGGCCGGCGTCGTGGCGCTGGCCTGGCCCGGGCCGACGCTCGTGGTCCTGGCGATCCTGTTCGGCATCGAGCTGGTCGTGCTCGGGATCTTCAGGTTCGTGGCCGCGTTCGGGCCCGACCTGAGCGTGGGCAACCGGATCCTCTACGCGCTGCTGGGCGTGCTATCGCTGATCATCGGCCTCTACGCGCTGCGGCACGTGTTCATCACCCTGCTCGCGCTGGCCGTGCTGCTGGGCATCTTCTGGGTGGTCAACGGCGCGGTGGAGCTGTTCGCGGCGATCTCCCACCGGGAGATGGCGCACCGGGGCTGGACGAGCGTGCTGGGCATCCTCAGCGTCTTCGCCGGGCTCATCCTGCTGGCCTATCCCGGGATATCGCTGGTCGTCCTCGCGGTGATCGTGGGCATATGGCTGCTGGTGTTCGGCTTCATGGAAATCAGCGTGGCGTGGCAGATCCGCTCGGCCCGCCAGCACCGGCCGGGCGCGCGCGAGGCGCACGCCACCTGAGGCGGCTGACGGCGCACCGCCCCGGATCTGTCCGGCGTTTACCGGACAAATCCAGGGCGCTAAGGCCGGGGCGTTTCACACTCGGCTGAGGGGAACCGTGCCGCGCCGCTCGGCCAGGATCCGCTTCAGCGCGGGCACGCCGCCCTCGCGCACCGCGAGGTGGACGTCGGCGAGCCGGTACTGGGCCTTCGCGTCGCCGGCGAACGCCGCGCAGCACAGCTCGGGCTCGGCATTGGCCGCGGCCAGGATCGCCCCGGTGCCGCCCAGCGGCCCGGCCAGGGACAGCAGCGCCGACGAGCCGACGTAGGTGCAGCCCGGATAGCGCGTGACCTCGGCGAGCAGCCGGTCCGGATCGCCCGAGGAGTCCTTCAGCCCGGCGATCGGCAGGTCCGCAAGCTCGCCGGCCGGAACGCCCGGCGCGGAGATCCACGGGATGTGGTACGCGAGCACCGGCACGCCCGGCGCGGCGCGGCCGATCGTTTCGTAGAAGCCGGCCAGGTCCTCGGAGCCGGGCGGCGGCCAGGCCAGCACCACGTCCGCCCCGGCCGCGACCGCGGCCGCGGTCAGCTCCGCCGCGCGGCCCGGGCTGGTGGCACCGGTGCCCGCCAGCACACCGATCCCGGCCGGCACGGCGTCACGCACCGCGGCGATGACCGCGACGCGCTCGGCATCGGTGAGCTTGCCCGCCTCGCCGGTCGTGCCGCAGGCCAGCACGGACCGCATGCCACGGTCCACGAGCTCGGCCGCGAACGCGCCGGTGGCGGGCGCGTCGACGCCGCCCGCGTCGTCCAGGAGGGTGACCAGCGCCACGCCGACCCCGGTGAACAACTCCATCAGCTACTCCGCCCTGCCAGCTCTGGCCACCGGGCCCGCTGGCGCCCTATAGTTGGATTTTAGTCGACAATCGACAATACGACCACGGGGAGGCGGCTTGCCCGGGAGCGTCGTGCCGCAGGCGCGCAGTGGGAGCACCGTGCCGGAGGCGCGCAGTGGGAGCACCGTGCCGGAGGCGCGCAGTGGGAGCACCGTGCCGCAGGCGCGCTTCGACGGACAGGTCGCCGTGGTCACCGGCGGATCCAACGGGCTCGGCCGTGCGATCGCGGAGGGGTTCGCGGGCGAGGGCGCCCGGGTACTGATCTGCGACCTCGTGGACTCCGGGTACTTCGCCGGCCACCCGCGGGTGGCCACGGTCACCGGCGACATCGGCTGCCCGGGGCTGGCCGACCAGGTGATGGCCGCCGCCGTCAGCCGGTGGGGCAGGGCGGACATCCTCGTCAACGACGCCGCCTCCTATCCCGACGGCACCCTGCTCGAGATGCCCGCCGACGCCTGGGACCGGGTGTTCAGCGTGAACGTCACCGGCACCTTCATGATGACGCAGGCCTTCGCCCGGCACTGCGTCGCCCGGGATGCGAGCGACGCGGCGATCGTGAGCATATCGACGGGGTCGGCCAGGAACCCGCGCCCGGCGGGGGCGGCCTACAGCGCATCGAAGGCCGCGGTGGAGACCATGAGCAAGGTGTTCGCGATGGAACTCGGCCCGCACGGCATCCGGGTCAACGTGGTGGCCCCGGGCTACATCGACGTCCGCGGCTGGAGCGACGCCTACCCGGAGCGGGCCCCGGACGAGCTGCGCGAGGCGCTGGTCCGGTCGATCCCGCTCGGGCAGGCCGGTCATCCGCGGGACATCGCAGCCGCGGTGCTCTTCCTGGCCTCCCGCGACGCCGGCCACGTGACCGGCACGGTGCTGGAGGTGGACGGCGGATCCAACGCCGGCCGGTTCTCGCTTCGCGAGCACGCGGGACAGGGGCGCAGCGGTGACCGCGGGTAGCCCGGCCCCGGCCCCGGCGGCCGAGGACGTCCCGGTCATCGAGACGCTCGAGGTCGCCAAGCACTTCTCAGCCGGACGTGACGCGCTCGGCCGGGCCCGGCCCACGCTCAAGGCCGTGGACGGAGTGTCCCTAACGATCCGGCGCGGGCAGACGCTGGCCCTGGTCGGCGAGACCGGCTCGGGGAAGACCACCTTCGGCCGGCTGCTGCTCGGCCTGTACCGGCCGACCAGCGGCGACATCCGCTACCGCGGCGAGAGCATCCTCGACAGGCACAGCCCGACGGCGCGCGCCGTGCGGCGGCAGGTCCAGGGCGTGTTCCAGGACCCGTACTCGTCGCTGAACCCGACGATGACCATAGGCCAGTCGCTGACCGAGGTGCTCAAGGTGCACCGCGTCGTGGAGCGCCAGGACCGGGCCGAACGGGTCAGCGAGCTGCTGCGCACCGTGGGGCTGTCACCGGCGCAGGCGGCGCGCCGCCCGCACGCCTTCAGCGGCGGCGAGCGGCAGCGGGTAGGGATCGCCCGCGCCCTGGCCGTGCAGCCCGAGGTGGTCATCGCCGACGAGCCGCTGTCCGCCCTCGACGTCTCGATCCAGGCGCAGGTGCTCAACCTGATGATCCAGCTGCAGGAGGAGCGCGGCCTGACCTATCTGTTCGTCACCCACGACCTGGACGTCGCCCGGCACATCAGCCAGCGGACGGCGGTGCTGTACCTCGGCCGCGTGGTCGAGCAGGCGCCGACCGAGCAGATCTTCACCGAGCCGCTGCACCCCTACACCCGGGCGCTGATCCGGGCGGCGCCGCGCCTGACCACCCAGCGCAAGACGATCAAGCCGGCGCTGACCGGGGACATCCCGAACGCGATCGAGCGGCCGTCCGGCTGTCATTTCCACCCGCGCTGCCCGATGGCGATGCCGGTGTGCCGGGAGCGCGAGCCCGCCCTCGTTCAGCTGCCGGGCAACCGCTCGGTCACGTGTCACCTGCACGATCCAGAGGTGATGGCGGCTCCTCCTGGCCCGGGAATCCCGTCAGGTAATGGATCCGCAGCTCCCGGCGCAGCCGGGTGACGTCCCCCTCGCTGACCGCCTCGAAGATGCCGCGGTGCCGTTCGGCCGCGTCCATCAGGCCGATCCCCTGCCGGTCGATCTCGGCCCGCATCAGCGCGCCCATCTGGCTGTTGAGCATGGACCAGAGGTCCTTCAGGCGGCGCCGGCCCGAGACGTCGATGAGCAGCTCGTGGAAGCGCGTGTCGCCGGCGACCAGGGCGTCCATGTCGTCGGTCCGCGCCGCGACCGACATGTGCTCCATCGCCAGCCGCAGGTTCCTTGCCAGGTCCTTACGGTTCGCCCCGAAGCCGCGCTCGAGGCCCGCGTCCTCCAGCACGTACCTGGCGAAGCACACGTCCTCGGCGTCCTCATGCGACATCCTGGTCACCACGCTGTAGCGGCGGGGCACGATCGCGATCAGGCCCTCGGCCTGCAGGCTGCGCATCGCGTCCCGGATGGTCCCCCGGCTGACCCCGAACTCGGCGGCCAGGTTCGCCTCGACGAGGCGGGTCTCGGCAGGCAGCTCGTTATTCAGGATCCGGTGCCGGAGCGCCCGGCCCACCGCCTCCGGAAGTGAGACGTGCTCGAGTGTGGCTCCCATCGTCCCTCACTCTCCGGGGGCCGTCGTGCGTCACTGTAGTTGCACCATCGCCGCGGCGGTCAAGCCGGCATGGCCGGCCGCATCGGGCACCGGCCGCAGCGCGCCGGCCGGGCCGGTCAGGATCGGCGTGATGCCGGGTCCGTGGCCGGGCAGCGGGCTGGCCCCGTGCACGACGACCCCGACGGTCACCCAGCCGCGGCGATACCCCATGTTGTACCTGGCGTCGATGTCATCGACCGCGACCAGGTCCCCGATCCGGACCTCGCCGACGCCATCCTCCCCCGGCTGGGGCAGCTGCAGGTCCAGATCCCAGCTCACCGCGGGGCGCCCGATGCCGTTGCCGGCCAGCCGGCTCGGCGCGGTAAGGCGGACGCCGGCGCTCACCGCGGCCTCACGGCCGCCGCCCAGGTCGACGGGCAGCAGGGCGAGCAGGCCGGGATCGACGTTCATGACGGTGACGTCGGGCCGAAGCCCCGGCGGGCGCAGTCCCTGGCCGCACGCGCGCACGGCCACCTCGTCGCCGGGCCGAAGCCGGGCCAGGTCCGCCTGGCCGAGGCCGACGATGACCCGCCCCTCCTCGCCGCGCTTGCCGAGAACCACGCCGCGCGCGCCGGCCGCCTGGCCGGTCCTGACCCGCGCCTGGTTGCCGATGCAGGCGTAGCTGGCCAGCGCGTGCCGGCTGGCCGGATCCGGGTGCACCAGGCACGCGCCGGGCGCGGCGTGGTCGGCGACCAGCCCGAAGGCCGGGTCGCCAAGCTCCAGCCCCAGCACGATCCCGCCGTCGCCCGTCGGCACGTAGGAGCGGCCGTCGCGGTCGACCCGGTACGGGGAGCCGCCGAGCGCGGGGTGCTCGACCACGCCGAGCAGGTTCACGGCGACCAGTCGGAGCGCGCTGGTCACGTAGACTCACCCGGGTGCAGCCAGCTGGCCAGGTTCGCGTCCGGGTCGTCAACCAGCAAGAAGGCCTCGGACGGCCCGCTCAGCAGCGTGCTCGGGCCCGGGCCGTGGCCGAACAGCATGCACTGGCCGGTGGAGATCACCCCGATGGTCAGGTAGCCGGGCCGGTAGCCGCGGCCGTAACGGTGGTCGGCGTCGTGCAGCGCCACGATGTCGCCGATCCGCAGGCCCTCGAGCCCGAGCGAGAGGTCCTCGCCCAGGCCCTGGTAGGCGCCCATCAGGTCGGTGTTGGCGTACTCGGATGCCATCCCGGCGCCCGCGCCGATCGCCTCGGCCGGGACCCGGGCGGCCACGTGTACCTCTAGCCGGCCGTCCGGCCGGGTCCCCCCGGGCATCCGGGCCAGCAGGTCCGGGTCGCAGTTCTTGACCGTGATCGCCGGGTGATCGGGCAGCGCCAGCCCCTGCCCGCTGGCCACGACGGTCACCGGGTCGCCGGACGCCAGGTTCGCCGCGGCCGTCTCGGGAAAGTCGACGAGCACGTAGGCGTGCTGGCCGATGACGTGGCCGAGCGCGCCCGCCGCGGGGCCGCCGGCCACCCGCACCTGATTGCCCACGCAGGTCAGGAACTGCAGCGCCATGTTGGCCGCCGGGTCGCGGTGCCGGATCGACGCGCCGGGCTCCAGGTGATCGGAGGCGTAGCCGGTGGCCGGATCCGCGCAGTGCACGCCGAGCGTGACACCGCCCATCCCCGGCAGCAGGAACGGCTGGCCGTCGGGTCCCACCCGGTAGGCGTGCCGGTCGGCGAGCGCGGGCCAGACCTCCCCGGACAGAACCTGGCGGACCAGCCGGCCGGCGTTGGTCGCCGCCTTCACCGCGCGTCCGCTCCAGCGGCGCCGAGCGGGAAGCTTACCCAGGCCCGGCTGCGGAACGAGGCCTCGAACGCGTTGATGGTCTCCTGCACCAGCGCCCCCTGGGCGAAGTCGCCCTGAGGTTCCCGGCCGCCGTCGAGTATCTCGGTGATGAAGTCGCTCACCAGGTTGGAGTAGAACAGGTACTCCCACGGCTCGCCGGAATGCCCGCCCGGCGGGAAGTACCGCTCCGGGATCTGCGCCTCGGTGAACTCGACGGCGTCCTTGCGGGCGGTCCTGATCGTCTGGCAGATGCCGAACTCGTCCACCAGACGCACGATCACCGCGCCCTCGGAGCCGTAGATGCGCGCCTCGATGCCCGGGTAGTTGCCGACGGTCACGTAGGAGGACTGGATCGAGGCCAGCGCCCCGCCGCCGAACTCGGCGATCCACATGTCGCCGTCGTCGATGTTGGCCCGGGTCATCTGCCCGGTGTCGCGGATCACGCGCTCGGGCACGAAGTTGCGCATCGCGCCCACCACGGCGGTCAGCGGCCGGCCGAGCCACCAGTGCATGATGTCGATGATCGGCGCGCCGTACCCCTCGATCGAGGAGACGGCGATCCGCGCCGGGTCGGCGCCGGCGTTGAACTGGCGCAGCGGCGTGGCCGGGTCGATCCACTGACTGTTCTGCTCGAAGCCGTTGAAGATGAACGGCTCTCCCACGAACCCGGAGTCGATCAGCTCCTTCGCGTACCGGACGGCCGGCGCGTAGCGGAACGTGAAGCCGAGCTTGGTCCGCAGCCCGCGTTCGGCCGCGAGCGCGGCGGCCTCCCGGGTCTTGCGGTAGTCCATGTGCACCGGCTTCTCGCAGAGCACGTGCTTGCCGGCCGACAGCGCGTCCCAGGAGATCTGGAAGTGCGGCCGGTTCCCCGTCACCACGTCCACGACGTCGATGCCGGTGTCGTCGAGCAGTTCCCGGTAGTCGGCGGTGACGCGCGGCACCGGGAAGCTGCCGGCGGCCGCGGCCAGCGCGGCCTCGTCGACGTCGGCCAGCGCTACCACCTCGGCCCGGGGATCCCGCAGCCAGCCGGGGATGTGCGCGACCTGCGCCCAGCGTCCCGCGCCGACGACCGCGACCCGGATCCTGTCTGTCATGCTGCGCTCCACCCGATCGTCCGCCGATTGTCGACAATCAACGATTGTCCCTGGTAAACGCGGCAGACGTCAAGCGCGGCGGTGGTGACGGCACACGCCCCTGCCTGTAAAAAGCATATAACGGACGGACGCCGAGTATTGACGGGTGGACGGCGCGTTTCTACAGTTAGGCCAAGTTGTCGACAATCGACGAGGGGGCGTACGATGTCCCGAGCCGCCCGGATGTTCAGCGCAGGAGCGATCGTGCTCGCCATCGCCGTCGCGGGATGCGGCGGCTCGGCAACCCCCGCCGGAGTCGGCAACACCTCCGGCTCGGGTTCATCGGGCAGCACGCTGGTCATCGCCAACGCCGTCAAGGTGGACACGCTCGACCCCGAGGCCAACTCGGTGAACGAGTCGATCTGGCTGGACCAGAACCTCTACAGCCGGCTGCTGCAGCCCAACGCCACCGGGACCGGCCTGCTGCCGGACCTGGCGTCGTCCTGGACCATCGCGCCGAACGGCCTGACCTACACCTTCCACCTGCGCCCGGATGCCAAGTTCTCCAACGGCAGCCCGGTCACCGCGAGCGACGTCGTGTTCTCGATCAACCGGTCCCGCAATTTCGCCGGCGGCTGGGGGTTCCTGCTGACCGCGGTGAAGACCATCACCGCGCCGGACGCGCACACCGTCGTGATCACCCTGTCGCAGCCGCACGCCCCGCTGCTGGCCGACCTCGCCATGTACGCGTACTCGATCGTGCCGGAGAACCTGGTCAAGTCGCAGGGAAGCTCGTTCTTCCAGCACCCGGTCGGCAGCGGCCCGTTCATGGTCACCTCCTACAACCCCGACAGCGAGGTGGACCTGGCGCGCAACCCGTACTTCTACGGGACCAAGCCGAAGATCAGCAAGGTCAGGGTGCTGATCGTGCCCGACGACAACACCCGGGTGCTCATGCTCGAGAGCAAGAAGGCCGACGTCATCGAGAACCCGCCGGGAAACCTGGTCGAGCAGATCGACAAGACCCCCGGGCTGAGCGTGCAGCTCTACCCGTCCACCCGGGTGGACATCATCCAGCTGGACCAGCACTTCGCGCCGTTCAAGAACGTGCTCGTGCGGCAGGCGATCAACTACGCGATCAACCGGAAGGCCATCGTGCAGCTGGCCTACCAGGGGCACGCCACCCCGGGCGCCTCGTTCATGCCGTACAAGATGAAGTTCTTCGATTCCAGCATCCAGCCCTACCCCTACGACCCGGCCAAGGCCAGGCAGCTGCTGACCCAGGCCGGCTACCCGCACGGCTTCAGCGCCTTCCTGATCACGGTCAGCGGCGACGTGGCCGGACAGGCCGAGGCGATCGTGCTCAAGTCGGAGCTCGCGGCCGTCGGCATCAACATCAGCATCCAGGCCTACGAGCTGCTGACCGCCTACAACAAGGAGGACGGCGGCCACTCGGAGTTCGGCGAGCGGTACTGGACCAACGACATCATCGACCCGGACGAGGTCGCGACGTTCGGCGCCGACTGCCAGGGCGGGGCCAACGCCTTCAACAGCTACTGGTGTGACAGCCAGGTCAACAACCTGGTCACCCAGGCGCGCGGCGAGCTCAACGACAGCGTGCGGCAGCAGATGTACAACCAGATCCAGCAGATCGTCTACCAGCAGTCGCCGTTCATCGTGGTCGACTACAGCCCGTACCGCTACGGCGTCGGTGACTGGGTGCACGGGTTCCACGTGACGCCGCTCGGCAACTACGACCTGTCGCTGGAAACCCTCACGGTCAGCTCCCACTAAGGAAACCAGCGTGAACCGCTTCGGGTCGCTCCCCCGGCGGCTTGCCCACCTGGTCATCGTGCTGTTCGGGATCACGCTGGTCACGTTCTTCCTGCTGCGGCTGATCCCGGGCGACCCGGCGCTGGCCATCCTGGGCAGCAGCTACACCCACCAGCGCGCGGTCGCGATCGACAACTTCCTCGGGCTGAACCGGCCGATCTGGACGCAGTACGGCCTGTTCATGGGCCGCCTGTTCCACGGCAACCTGGGCTTCTCGTTCTTCTACGACGAGCCGGCCACCACGGTCATCGCGCAGCACATCGCGCCGACGCTGTTCCTGGTCGTGTACGCCGCGGTGCTGGCCGCGGTGATCTCGTTCCCGATCGGCTTCGTCGCCGGGCTGCACCGCGGCGGCGTGCTCGACCAGTCCTCGCGCATCTTCTTCACGCTGAGCTTCGCGATGCCCGCGTTCTGGCTGGGCATCATCCTCATCCTGCTGTTCAGCGTGCACGTGCACGCGTTCCCGATCAGCGGCTTCGGGTCGGGGTTCGCCGGCCACCTGTACTACCTGTTCCTGCCGGCGCTGACGATCGCGCTCGGGTTCTCCACCGTGCTGGTCCGCAGCCTGCGCTCGGCCACGATCGCCACGCTGCAGGCCGAGTTCGTCGACACCGCCCGGATGAAGGGCATCCGCTGGCGGCGGGTGCTGTGGCGGCACGTCTTCCGCAACGCGATCCTGGCCGTGGTCGCGGTCTACGGCGTCAACCTCGCCTACCTGATCAGCGGGACGGTCCTGGTCGAGAACGTGTTCTCGCTGCCGGGCCTCGGCACCCTGCTGGTCAGCTCGGTCTCCGACCGCGACTACCCGGTGGTGCAGGGGGTCACGCTGCTGTTCGCGGTGATCATCGTCGGCATCAACCTGCTGACCGACATCGTGCAGGCCGCGCTGGACCCGCGCGTCGGACAGGAGATCGGCACATGAGCGGGCCGGCCGCCGTCCAGCGAGCGGGAACATGAGCACGGCCTGGGCGGCCAGCCCGTCCGAGCTGCTGATGCGGGTCGCCACCAAGGCGGCCGGCCGGCGGCGCAGCCTGGTCAGGCGCCGGATGACGCTGATCGCCGGGCTGGTCATGCTGGGCGTCGCGATCCTGGCCGTGCTGCTGGCTCCGGTGCTTGTCAGCCAGTCCCCCACCACCATCGACGCGCTGCACCCGCTGGCCCCGCCGCTGACCTCGGGACACCTGCTCGGCACCGACCAGTACGGCCGCGACATCCTGGCCCGCATCCTGTACGGCGGCCGCATCGACCTCGCGATCGCGTTCGGCGCGACCAGCGTCACCCTGGTCGGCGGCACGTTCATCGGCCTGGTGGCCGGCTACCTGGGCGGGCGCGTGGACAGCATCCTGATGCGCCTGGTCGACCTGTTCTTCGCGTTCCCGTTCCTGGTCCTGATCATCGCGATCATCGCGATGCTCGGGCCCAGCATCTTCAACATGTTCATCGCGATCTGGATCACCAGCTGGGTGAGCTACGCGCGCATCATGCGGGCGCAGACCGTGGTGGCCAAGAAGCAGCAGTACGTGCTGGCCGCGCGTGCCCTCGGCTACGGCCCGCTGCGGGTCATGTTCCGGCACATCCTGCCGAACACGGCGTCCGCCGTGATCATCTTCTCGATGGTCGACGCGGTGGGGAACATCATCCTGGCCGCCTCCCTCGGCTTCCTCGGCCTGGGCGCGCAGCCGCCGACCCCGGAATGGGGCGCGATGATCTCCGACGGCCAGAACTACATCCTCTCGTCCTGGTGGCTTGCCACGATGCCCGGCCTGGCCGTGGTCTTCGTGGGCGTCGCGTTCAGCCTGATCGGCGACGGCCTGGCCGACCTGCTCCGGCCCGGTGACCGATGACCGGTGCGCCCCTGCTCACGGTTCGCGACCTGCGCAGCTACCTGGCCACCAGCCAGGGCGTGGTCCGCGCGGTCGACGGGGTGTCGCTGACCGTGCACGAGGCCGAGGTCCTCGGCATCGTCGGCGAGAGCGGCTGCGGCAAGACCGTCACCTGCCGCACGATCATGGGCCTCATGCCGGCCGGGACCCTGCACGCCAGCGGCGAGGTGATCTATCACCCGCACGGCGAGCGGAGCATCTTGTCGGCCCGTCCCGCGGAACTGGAGGCGCTGCGCGGCGCCCACCTGGCCATGATCTTCCAGGATCCGATGACCGCGCTGAACCCGGTGCGCGGCGTCGGCGACCAGCTGCTCGAGGCCGTCACCTCGCACGCCAGGCTGTCCCGGGCGGAGGCCCGGGCGCGCGCCATCGGCCTGCTGGAACGGGTCGGCATCCCGGCCCCCTCCCGGCGGATGCGTGACTACCCGTTCCAGTTCAGCGGCGGCATGCTGCAGCGGGCGCTGATCGCGATCGCGCTGGCGTCCTCGCCCCGGCTGCTGCTGGCCGACGAGCCGACCACCTCGCTCGACGTGATCATCCAGGACCAGATCCTCAGCCTGCTGCTGGAACTCCAGCAGGACACCGGCATGAGCATGATCCTGGTCAGCCACGACCTCGCCGTGATCACGGAGGTCTGCGACCGGATCGTGGTCATGTACGCCGGCCAGGTGGTGGAGGAGGGCACCGTGGCCGACATCATCGCGGCGCCCAGGCACCCCTACACTCAGGCCCTGCTCGACGCGCTGCCCCAGGGCGGCCAGCGCGGGCAGCTGCGCAGCATCCGCGGGTCGCCGCCGAGCCTCATCGACGTGCCGGACGGCTGCAGGTTCGCGCCCCGGTGCCGGTACGTCACCGACGACTGCCGGTCCTGGGACACCGAGCTCATCCAGGCCGGCGACCCCGGGCACACGGCCCGCTGCTGGCGGCAGCACGAGATCGAGAGGGCGGAGGCATGGCAGCAAGGGAGCGGCTCGGCATAGGGGTCGTGGGCGCGGGCCGCTGGGCGGGGCTGGCCCATCTGCCGGGCTGGGCCAGGGATGAGCGGTGCCGGATCGTCGGCATCTGCGACCGCGAGCCGCAGCGGGCCGCCGCGGCCGCCGGGCGCTACGGTGCCGCGGTCGCCACCGAGGACTACCGGGTGCTGCTCGAGCGGGACGACATCGACATCATCGACGTGGTCACCAGGGACGGCGAGCACTTCGAGATCAACAGCGCGGCCGTGGCGGCGGGCAAGCACGTGCTGAGCGAGAAGCCGGTCGCGCACGACCACCGCGACGTCGCGAAGCTCGCCGACCTGGCCCGGCTGCAGGGACTGAAGACCAAGGTCGGCTTCACGTTCCGGTACAGCCCCGCCGTCCGATACCTGAAGGACCTGGTCAGCCGGGGTGACCTGGGCACCCCGTTCATCTACAACGCCTACGAGCAGAACTCGCAGTGGCTCAGCCCCCGGTCCGCATGGCGCGGGGGAGCTTGGGGGGGTCGTCCCCCCGGGGCAACACCGCGGAGTCAGGAGCGCGCCAACGACGGCCCGATCAGGGTGGCCTCGCTCGAGGGCTACGGCGCGCCGGTGATCGACATCGGGCTCTGGTTCATGCAATCGGACATCACCGCGGTGGTCGGTGTGCTGCGCAACTTCGTCCCCGAGCGCATGATCGCGGCCACGGGCGCGATGGCGCGCACGAACATCGACGACGGGGACATCTTCATCGGCGAGTTCGCCAGCGGCGCCATCTGCTCGGTGCAGAGCAGCTTTGTCACGGTCGGGAACTACCCCGGCATCGAGGTCCGTGTCTACGGCAGCGAGGGCGCGGCCGTGGCCCGGCTGATCGAGGAGTCCGGCATCTGCGAGACGCTGAAGATGGCCAGGCCCGATGATGTGGAGTTCCGGGAGGTCGAGGTCCCGGCCCGCTACTACCCGCCGGGCGGCAGCCCGCGCGAGTCCTGGCGGACCCTCTACTACGCCAACCTCACGGCGAACTTCGCCAGCGAGGTGCTCGGCGAGATCGAGGGCAATGAGGGCAACTTCGACGACGGGCTGGCCGTTCAGGAGGTCATCAACGCGGTGGAGATCTCGCATCACGAGCGCCGCTGGGTGAGCCTGCCGATCGCCGCCCCGTACGGCCGGACGGAGGGCTGACGCCGCATGACCACGCAGCAGCAGGTGCGCTGGGGGATCATCGGGACCGCGAACATCGCCCGCGCGGTGTTCCTGCCCGGTCTGCGGCAGGCCGGCGGGGACGCGTCGGCGGTGGCGGGCCGCGACGGGGACAGGGCCGCGCGGTTCGCCGAGGCCAACAAGATCGCCCGCGGCGTAACCGGCTACCAGCGCCTCATCGACGATCCGGAGATCGACGCGCTCTACGTACCCCTGCCGAACTCGCTGCACGCCGAGTGGACCATCCGCGCCCTCGAGGCGGGCAAGCCGGTCCTGTGCGAGAAGCCGCTGTGCGGCACGCTGGCGGACACCGAGCGGGTGCTCGAGACGGCGCGCCGCACCGGAACCCTGCTCTGGGAGGCGTTCTCGTTCCCGTTCCACCCCCAGCTCGAGCGCGTGCGGACGCTGGTCGCGGAGGGCGCGATCGGCGAGCTGATGGAGATCAAGTCCAACTTCCACTTCCCGCTCCGCAATCCGGCCAACATCAGGCTCTCGGCCGCGCTGCAGGGCGGCGCCCTGCTCGACGTCGGCTGCTACCCCGTGCGGCTCGCGCAGGAGTTCTTCGGCCCGTCCCCCGCGTCGGCGTGGGCGCACTCGACCTGGGGCGGCGAGGACGTCGACGTGGACACCTGGGGCGTGCTCGACTACCAGGCCGGGCGCCGGCTCCTGCTGTCGTCCGGCTTCGGCCGCAGTTATGACACGTTCACCACGCTGGAGGGAACCGCCGGCCAGATCCGCATTACCAACCCGTTCCACCCCGGTCCGGCCGACGGCTACGAGCTCGTGGCCGCCGGCGAGGAACCGCGCCGTTTCGCGGCCGCGGACGAGCTGTCGTTCACGCCCCTCACCCGCCACATCAACGCGGTTCTGCGCGGCGAGCAGGAACCACGGGTGCTCGCCGTCGACACCTCGCTTCCGCTCGCAAGTGCCCTGCACGACCTGGCCGAATCGGCGCGACGCCGATAGGCCCGATTACGCAGTGTATTCGCCATTCTACAAAGCGCTGCGGACCCGTACGGCGGGTTGCTAACCTGCTGGTGAAAACCGCTGGCCGGGGTCGTTGAGCGTTCTTTTCTTCCGGGGTTCTCGGCGTTTATGGGGGGTTCCACGCATGCGTTTAGTGCGCTGTTTGCTCATCTCCGGATCGGCCGCGGTAATGGCCGGGTCCCTGGTGCTGGGCGGCGAGGCGGCGGTCACGACCATGGCCGCCGGCCATGCGCGGCCGGCGAGTGCCCGGCCGTCGG
>Ga0335073_10003403_pt1 | contig 22125 bp, 17 predicted proteins | sample Lox_Sample_22_FD_207093 | JGI IMG/M metagenome (GOLD analysis project Ga0335073, IMG submission 207093) | Soil microbial communities from Loxahatchee National Wildlife Refuge, Florida, United States - Lox_Sample_2.2 | ecosystem: Environmental > Terrestrial > Soil > Wetlands | place: USA...
GAGGCTTCTTACAGACCTCTGGCAGAATCAAGCTTATTCGCATTGGAGGGCGGATCGCCTCATAACGTTTGACGAGAATGATCAAACCACGCATCGCTGCTACAAAGCATCGAATATCTCAATCATGGGAAATATAAAAGGTGACAGCCACGACGATTATTCGGCGGCCTTGGCATCAATCACAAACTCACTCATAATATCTGCCATATTGAGTCTATTCTACGGAGCAATACATGCTTCAGCTTGGGATAGTCATTTTCCAAGTGTCGTGGAGCAGATGATGTGGCGGACAGCTGCCTGCACCATTGCCGCTGGGGGGATTGTTATATTCATTCTTTTTTCATTGCCTCGCATTTGGAAAACCGGGTCCTCCCATGCAGAGTCTCTAGACGTCCTTCTCGGACTGTGGCGGATTAACAAATCTGACAGGACAATGGCTTGCAATGGCGTTTGGTTCATATGGTTCTTAGTTGTGAACGTGTGGATAATGGTTGTGGGACTGGTACGAGCTTATTTATTTGTAGAAGCCTTTATTAGCATTCGGGATCTCCCAGTTGGTGCATACAATGCTACAAGTTGGGTAAACGTGTTGCCTCATATTGGATGATTCAGTATTATAGGGAGATAGTTGGAGTAGGCGAGGTCGCAAGATTGATACATTCCGCCGACTTGCGAGTGTGAGATAGCGCGGACTGCAATTACGGATTATATAGTAAACATGAAGTCAAAGGATCTTACCCGAATGGAATGGAAAAGATTGAACCTTCCCGATCTCACAATCTGACCACACGTCAGATGGCATTTCTGACGTCCGCAACCTTTGTGTTGGATGGGAGCCAAATCTTCAACGGCCGCGGCTGCACTTCACTACCTCTAACAGTTTTGCAACGGACCTCTTCACTCGTGCTTCTCTCACTACTTTACAATAAACAAGTCCGCCCAAAATGGCCGAGCTTGACTCGGGATTAATTAGACTTAATCAATATGACCTGAGTGGTGTTGGCTGCCAAAGCGTCCATCTGATGGACGGTAACGCAGCTAATCGCAAATCATCTATCATGGGTTACAACACACGGCGCTCGAATCTCCGCTCGTGCGTCCTGCAACAGGCGTCCATCGGACCAAAGATGAAATATGCCGTATTCCGAGCTTGGAATAACATCGGTTAAGCTTGACTTTCTCAAGTTTTACTTGACGAATTACCGCGTCTAATTCCGCAAAACCATTAGAATCTCTATGTAGAGTGGAATTGTGGATAGGGTTGATCAGCGGGTGAAGTTCAATTTGGGCCACGACGATCGGATCAATGATTAATTAATCAAGAATGTACGGAAATCCGTTTCAGCTTTAACGCAACCGGAACAAACAGCAATTCATTGAACTAGTACTCAGACCAAAAGGCTTGGGATAGAATTAGAACTCCGACCCTAACCTTTCACCTGACCACTAAACGAGATTCGAACAGAATAGAATTGGTACGAAATGCTATGTGCTATGAAGCAATGAGGGCTATGAGACTATGAGGGCTAGAAATGCTATGAATGTGCTACGGTGGCAGGTTGAAGACGGATACAAGGTAATGGAAGATAAAGGCATTGGGATTTTTATATGCGAAGGCATATAAAATTGAGATCAGTCCGTAGTCCGTTCATATTATATGGTATTATTTGAGGAAAGCGGATATTATGAGGTTGGGTATATAGATGAATATGTATATATGGGTGTATGTATGTATTTATATGGGAACGCGTACGCGAACGTATGCACGCATGCGTACGTGTATATAATAGAATAATAGACATAATAAATAGAAACACAAGGTGGATTAACAAGAGTATATGGATAGGCTTGAAAACTCGATTCGACTCGACTCGGAGCCATGTCTGATGCGCAATAACACAAAATATCCAACACAACAAGAACAACGCAATCGGCATTTCACTTGCGACTCTGTTCTCATCGAGTCATGGTTTTATTGTTAGCCCTCAGTGAAGTTACTAGGCTGTCTGAATATTCAACTGCTCGATTATTACGGACTCATCTGTTCAGGATGCAAGGGGAATGGTATGAGGATGTCAGCCAGTATGAGAATGAAAATTGACTTTGCCAAGATGGCAAATTTGGTTTTTGGCATGCCGCAAATACTAATCCATCGGACATGGTTAAGAGAAGAGCGAAGAGAAAGAAATATAAGGATACATCAGAAGTTGAACATTGCCGCAGCCACGCACCGCCAAAGCTTTTCTGGAAGTCTCTACGTACCTCGTTAACTAAGAAAACAGGCCGAAGTAGTAAATCGAGAGTTTGAAGAGTGAACTTGGTGAGTGTAAAACAAATACTGGAGAACGAACGCGAATACTGAAGGCAGGGTGGTGGCTCCAACAAGTCAACCAAAAATACAACTCAGAGCTTCGAGCAAAGTATCGTTAGAAGGTCGTAATAAATACTGATAAACATGTTCAACCAAAATTGGACCGCCAAGTTCCCTCAGAACCTCATAAATAGAATCTAAATGATTAATATTATGAACCTGACAATTACCGGGAAAGGAAAGTCGTACCGAAATCCAGAGCCAACGATTGCGTTGGACATGTCAATACGGCTAGTGCATAAGCTCTACGACACAAATTAGACTCATAGAGCGGACGTCCCATCATTCCATTGATTCCACTCGTCTTCGCAAGGACGACCAAATGTAACAAGGTTTCAGATGCAACTCTTGCCACATCATTTTGCACTCCATCGATAATGCTATGAGCCCCAAGGATCGTCACAGTGAGTTTACAGAAAGAATATTTCAGAAAGCTGGCTGGAGATAGCCATTCCGTGCTAATTCCCGTCTCGATTTCTTGCCGACGTGCCTCAGACAGTTCTTCTTTCGGCGATGAAGATGTCATCCATACTTCGACTGCGTCCATATCGACGTGGATATCGTCAACAAGTGTTTGTATCGTACGCGATATCATTTCGTCTCCGTTGTTTTGCAGAAGCATTTGAAATGCCTTGGAGAGCAGTCTATCGTGATAATGAAGGTCGAGCGTCAAGCCTAAAGAAATCTGTCCGATGTAACCGAATCGTTGTTGCAGGTTGGGCGGACCAATGACGGCCCTGGACCGGTCATACAAATGGCAAAAGCAAACAGCAGATATATTCTCCAGAGGAAAGGAGAACAATAAGTCTCGAGCCATAGGCCAAAATCGTCGGAGGCTGTAAGTTTTGTTATCTCTGAGATGCGTCATGATTCCAATGAAACCGTTTAAATGAGCTTCCAACCCAGGCGAAATTATACCGAGCAACACAGAGGCAAATAGGTCGCCTTCGTCGAAACTACTTCGTGCCAGCTTCTCCCTCAGAGACACAATCGCGTGTGAAATATTCTGTAGTTCTCGGTTTCCAGATAGACCGCCCGATGTCATAACACCGCAATACGCAAGTAGAGCATAGCGGAGTGGCAAACTTGTAACTGATTTCGTGTATAACCGAATGATTTCTTTAGCCAACCCAAATATTTCCCACTGCGCATCTAGAAGGAACCGGGTTTCCTCCCGACGCCATCGGGTCGTGTGCTGTTCCCCATTATAGACCCATTGCAATAGAAGAACCTGATCGGAATCTAAGACTTGCTCAGGTGGACCAGGAACTGGACGGGACATGGATGACTCCTTTCCGGGTCCCCATTTCTTGTCACACGAGGCCTTGTTTTGGGATACGCAGAATTCGCAAGCGTCTGATAATGATCTGTAAACACACTTCATAGTTAACTTCCACATTGCTTGGAGGTGGAGGGGAATTACCTTCCTCCTTCTTCGTCGGCAAGCTTCACATCGCAAGGTACCCGCTTTCCCAAAACGATTGTTTCCAACTTCAACATGTTGATTTTTTCTTGTCCTACTACATAAGTGTACTGCGTGTAGAGCTATAGGGAGATGAAAGAAGGGGGTAGGCACCGTTTTTTAGTCGTCACAGCACCCAAGAGATCTATCCTGTCCTCGTTGAAAGGGAAATCGACAGTAAGACGTCCTATTGGAGGATTCAACGCCAGCAATGATGAACTTGACCCTGGATGAAACATTTCTAATTCTGGATTCATTGCATCCGGCTCCATTGCGGCAATCGAACCGCCGAATCCGGCGCCAGTGAGCGGTTCCACCCACGCAGACGTGAAATTAGAGGGAGGATTAAGAGAGAAGTTTTCGTTGTGTGGGTCCGGAAGTCCCTGCTCTAAGTCTATTTCAGCAGTGATAGGAAGCTGATCGGTGTAATTAGACGAGGGTACGGAATCAGTGTATAGCATTGAGTCTGCGTTCTCGCTGGCACGACCCTCTTGGCCTGGAGAAGAGGAAGGGTCACTGTCGTCAAGCACGAACATATCGGCAAGATAAGAATGAGCTTCCGAAACTAAAGATATGCTCCTGCCTGTGGAATGCGGGACCAGCGGCGCCAACGTCCAGCGTCCAAGCTGGCTGCTGCTTCATGTACGGTTTTAAAGTTCACCAATCACGGAACCATGCTGACCATGTGCACCGAGGTGTCGTGCGAGTGGAGCACTGCCGACTGGTTGGCGTGGTGAATTAAATTTGACCCCCACTTTGGGGTTAGGCAAATTCAGCGGCTGAAAGTTGTGTTTTCCCAATATGGTTGTCGCCTGTGACTGTCTAGTTCCGGTGCCGATATCGGCCCGAACCCCAAAAGTTCGCAATCTGTGAAATTTGAAAAGTGAAACCCCCTAATTTGAAAGGCGAAAGTTAAGGGACAACTAAACCAGTATCCCTATATTGCTATCCTGTGTAGTCATGAGGCTGAATTTTCGGAGCGCGATGAATTCGCTCAGGTGCAACACTTCGATCGCTTGGATATCAATCGCCGATCGTCCTTCCGCCTGCTTTGCATCTAGGCTCCGTCTTTAAAATCATCGCACCGAACTCAAATTTCCCTCCGATCTCGTATTCTCAATTCCACATGTGCGGTCAATCATTTCTATAGGAAACTTCTGGCTTTTCGCACCAACCTATGGTTTCTGAAGTAGCGATTGGAACAAGTGTTTACTCTCCAATATCACCAGGAGGCTGCTTGACACTGAGGTCCTTGCTTGTAGCAGGCCAGTGGATTTTTGACAAGTGATTGGAGACGAGGAGTTGTTGAGGCCGATTCTGGAGCACCGGCATTCCCACAACGGGCTAAAGGGGAAAATGACGAGAGAGGGCGTTGCTCAGGTCTCCCGCGACCATAGTTACGGATGAAACAATGAGAGTTTGATCGATCCTCTCCGACGAGAATTGAGAGATAAAAGCAGGGGTTCTGCTCTCATGCCAAGACATGATTGCTGTAATCCTTGGCGTGGCTTTTCTAGCCGGCATGTCGCACGCACAATCAAGTCATATCGCCAGTGGCACAACTTCTGTCTCTCCAACTACGGTACCACCACTTCTTAGCATGCTAATGCAGTCTGTTTGGCTTCCATCCTCGATCCAATGGGTACCCTGTTTCAAGGCGAGACAAGCAAACTACAACTTGGTTTTCACATGTGCCAATTTGACCGTTCCCCTGGATTATTTGAACAATCCTCAGAACAAGACAACTCAAGTGGGAGTAGCAAAAGCTCATCCAGAGGAATTGACAGATCCGCTAGGACAATTGTTCATTGGACAGGAGAGTGGCGCATCGTAAGTCCAACTATTCGCTGGGCTTATGTAGCAACATCTTGTCGCTTACAACAGAAGAGACGATATTTCCGCTTGTGTTGAACCTCACCAATAGACAATACGATGTCATGCTAGTTGATACTAGAGGCGTAAATCTACTGACTCACGTGGCTAATTTAGACTGGCTGGTCAAATTATGTTGATTGCAATCTGGATCATGAAAATATCACAGCAGTATACGGCCGACCTCCTGCTCAGAATGTATCATCAGTTTCAATTGAACAAAACGTTGAATATTTTTCGTACCCTGGGGGCTGTGCTAACATCGACCCAGATTACCTTGCACACGTTAATACTCCGATCCTTGCTCGAGACCTCGACTTGGTTCGGAACCTTAGTGGGGCAGAGGTTTTGAATTATATTGCTTGGAATGATGGGACTGTGCTCGGTGTTACATACGCAGCGTTATTTCCTGAGCACGTAGGACGAATGGTTCTTGATAGTACGCACAAATGCTATTTGGCTAATTGAGGCATACCGAATTTCCCTCTTTCCATGGGTATTTCGGGGAACATCCTGGATTTGAACTACAACTCATCCCTCGATATTCCCAGCATCCTGTCAGAGTGGGCTTCACAGTGTGTCGCTGCTTACTACATCAACCAGACGTCCTGCACGTTTGCTGAAAAATCGATAAAAGCAACCAATCCGACAGAGGATATAATGTCAAGGATAACAAGCATGGCGAGCACTTTGGCAGTCAGTGCTCGATACTTCGCGCGTGTACCAACCAACATATTGGATCTCTCTTTGAGCATTCTCACCCGCCTCGGTACTCCTATGGATTGGCCTATACTGGACCAGTATTTCACGGCCCTAGAACAGGACCTCGAAGAGTATATTCCCCCGCAACCCATCGACGAGAATACGCCACCCTCTGGGTATAACGAGAACCTTACATTGTCTTCTTATAACACCTTTGGGCCTCCGCCTTATGCACAGAACGACTACTTGCGGGCAGCAGTTATGTGCGTAGATGGGAGCCTCGAAAACATTGCTACAACTGATGCATTTGCGGGATATATCGAAGGCCAAATTTCCCAGAATGCTACATACGGTGCTATACTGGCGTATAAAGGGGTGTATGGCCCTACACTATGTCTTTCGTGGAATGCCACTCTCAACAATGCAGAGATTTACCGCTTTGCGTTCCCATCGTCTATCAAGAATAAAATACTGATGGTTGCGGAAACACTTAATTCAGTATGGAGTTATGAAGGCGCTTTTGCTACGTATGAATATGTGGGAATTCAAAATGAAGAATTGTTGATTAATGATGCCATCGGAACTGGAGTTTTTTTGGATCCAAACGACTGTACATACAATGAAATCAGTGAGTATCTCGTGACAGGTGTGGCCTTACAAGTCCAAGCTAATTTAGGAATACTGCCGACCAATGGAACTGTTTGCAAGACCGACCATTCTGGGATGAATAATGTATTCATCCAGAATCCAACTGCGTCGTTTGGCTTAACAAGTGAGCACAAGTCCAACTTGAAGCTGGTCCTTGGGCTGGGGTTGGGAGTCGCACTGCCAATCGCAGTGGGAGTGGTGGTTGCTTACGGGTACTGCAATTTGAGAAGAAAGAGCAGGAGAGAGGCAGTTAGTCAAATTGAGCGTCTCAAGAATGGTGGAGCCATAACGGAAGCAGAACGGGGAGAGCGGTAGGCACATCTTCGATAAGATGTTTATAAGACGATATCCAAGCCATTCGTAGGTCCAAATTGCTATTGCGTCCTGGCAGGTGCGTAACTGATAACTTCGAGCTGCCAAACGGGAACCTGTTTTTACGAGAGTTCTCACCGCGCCATGCCTGCAACGCAGAATCGGCTAGCACGTCAGATTTGCACTTGCGTCGGCAATACCCCCGTTTGTGTTGCACCCCGCGTTTCGAGTACAATCGTAAGCTTAAAAATTACAAGCTGTAAAAGTAACGGGCGATTCATGACGTTTTAATCCTCTCGGTTTGGTTGAACCTCGGTAGAATGAAAAAGTAATAACAAACAGGCTTTCATTTGAGGATTAGAATAGTATGAAATAATGTATCTTAGTGCCTTTATAGTGTATTATTTTCCTATTCATACCGGAACGCATTTAAAATGCATAAACCGCTCCAAAATGCATCAATTTGCAAAATACGTCTTGACCAATTTTGAGCGTCCACAGGGTCGATTTACGCTAGAAGCCGAAGCCGCCAACATTAACCGTATAGAGTTGCAAAAGTAATTCAATACATATGCAGAGAGAGCCATTTACGCTGTGGAGTTCGGTTTACCAGAAGTTTATTCTCTCTACATGATTGGACGTTGAATGTGGGATGATTCTTTTCCCGTAGGGCACGCCGGCTTTCTTTGACGCATTTTTGCCGATCGAATTTGTTTCCACAGAAACTTTTCACAGCGGAATTTGACCTCGCAATTCGGGTGTGATTGAAATGCGAAACCTCAGTTCAACTCGCATTGTCTTTGATCTGCAAACGTATCAGATAATCTAGATTTCCGAGATGCTCCCGAGAAGGTGGCGGCATTGATATATCGAGACGATCTGAAATAAAATCCTCAATTGGAGACACCAGGGGGGCGAACTATGAATGGTTTTGATGGCCATAATTTCGATAAGTTACTAGTCATAATTTAGAAGGTGGTACTTTTGAAGCAAAGATAATTAGGAAGTTACGTGCTCTTCTATGTATATAATCCTCCCACTACATCCCTGAAGCATTCATGAATTTCCATAACAGCGGATTTTTAGATCGATCCAAGCTGACTGGCAACCACTTGGAAAAATGAAGCATAGATGTTCTCAGAAATCGCGATGTGGGTTTAAAGTTCACCAATCCAGAACCATGTTCAACACGTGCAGCAAGGTGTTGCGTGATTGGAAAGTGAATGAGCCAACCACAGCAGATTGTGAGTTTTTTGGCACTGCAAATACAGTTTGGGTCAGAGGACTAAATTTCTGTAGGCTGCAACCAATGACAAGCGGTGAAAATTTTGGGTGAATCTGAATTTTCGTGATCGTGGAAATTCAATTCTAACCTTGTACCTCCATCAATTGCCTGATTCTAATCGTCCTGATCGGTAATCGAAAGGATTGATGGCGGGAGAACTAGTATGGATGCGTTTTTGAGGTGGCGGCAACCTTAAATAGCGTACCGTACATTGCCAAGTCTTCCGCCGCAACACGGCTTGGCGTGTCGATATTGTTTGTGTCAGCACTCGGACGGTTAACCTCATGGATATTGTCGGAGTGCAGTGCTTGTTCCAAATCAGTTTCAAAATTAGACTGATCCTATCGTTGACCCAGAGTTCACTCAAGCGAAGCCGGCGCCGAGCTCCGAAGCCGATATCGGAGGTCACCAGACCACATTAATGTAGTCATGCATAATTCGCGCCCCGCCATCTCTTAATTTGGAGGAGATCCTTGGTTTAAGGTTCTGCGGTGCATAGCGGACCGTCGGCCCCTCAGCGCGTGGCCATGAATTGGGCAACAATAGGCACTGCTGCCCGACATCCCACTCTCCGATACCCGTCGATCGTCCCGCATTAAGCGGAAGTCGCTTCCAATCAAAGTCCGAGTGCACACGCTCCCGTGCGTGAGCCAAGGCTCGGACAATCTGTCTACACTAGTGGCTGACGAATGCACAACCTCTTGCGCAGGATCGATGCCGGTTTCTAGTAAAGATCCCGCAGACCCGAGGTTTATAAAGCTTGGAGGTTTCCTCGATGCCGATCATGGCTTCCTTCGTTTACTTCTGCTTTCTTTCCGTTTTGATCCCGTACGTTTCCGGGGCGACTCCCTTTGGGTATACCAATCGTTTATCTGCCCTCAATTGGGCCAACCTCGATCCTACCTATGAAGTGTGTGCTACTGGTATCTACCAAAGTCCGATCAACATCGATAGCACCATTCCTTTCGCCACCGTCAATCCTGTAATCGATTTCCCACCCCTTTCCAACGCAACGCTTTTAAATACCGGAGTACTCGTTGAGATTCCCTACACCTCTGTCAACGGAACCGTGTATTATAATGGCACTACATATCAAATCGCACAATTCCATTTCCATGTCCCCGGCGAGCATAAAGTCGACTTGTTATCATATCCTGCGGAGATGCATATAGTGGTGCAAGACGTTCGTAAGATCATTATCTTTCTCAACTGATCATGGCAGTCGACTCATCCAAAAAACTCGTTTTGGGCGCGCTGTTGGAATTGGTGCCGGACGAAAAGGGACTGCCATTCATGCACACGATCCGCGCCGGTCTCCCAAGAATTCAACAGCCCGGCAGCAACACCACGATTGGCGCCATTGACATTTCTCCGGTCACCCACGTAATAGGCTCGGGTCACAATTATGCATATATCGGGTCACTCACTCAACCACCATGCACCGAAGGAGTTGCTTGGGTTATCCCCAATCAAACCTTCCCCATCACCGTCCATCAGTTCAATGGTTTGAAAGAGGTCCTCGGATTCAACTCGAGGTATACTCAGAACAAGCTGGGAGATGGTAATTTGCTGCAAATCGCAAAGGGGAACGACACTGATCCTGCCGAAACCCAACAACAGATCAATGCAACTACTACTTAATAGTAATATGCTTATTTATAATTGCGCGACGAGTTTAATTGCACTACTTAAATATTTTTCCAATACATATTTGACGACATCTCCAGAACAAATTGCACACCTACCAGCCTAATTTGACTGGTCCGGCCTTGGGACGAACCAGTTCTACGAGACAATACATTTGAGGGAGGGTTGGCTAAGGGAGTATTTAGTCAACCTTTAACATGCTGAATGCTGACGGATTGGTGGCCAGTTTGCGAACCGCCTCTGAAGGTTTAAACAGCTTTAAATTGGAAACAGCGGAGATTGATCTCCCACTTCTTCAATACCATTATGAGAATTATTAGCAAAATCTGGCGGATATTCTTCTAATGAACTGTTCCAAATTCTAAATCAATCAGGAATATTTTTCAGGCTGTACCTGCGAACCCTCGAATGAGATTGTAACCCTGGTCCCGCAATCAAATCAAAATATCTCCATGAGTCGGGAATTTGGGGAAATTTCGCTTCGAATTTGAGACGTTTCATTAGACTTGAGAATGAGGATTTCAGAGAGGCCACTAACGCCTCCTGCATCGAGCGCCAGAATGCGAAGACGTGTTTCATTGCTAATCGCGGGACTTGAATTATGGAGGAGACCTTTCTGATTCTGGTGCCGGTGGAAGTAAGATGACCCTCGAGGTAATTGTTACCAATGAGTTGGCAATGCCTATGATGGCGGACGGAATGACGGTTACTATTTCATATCTGGGTATACAGATTGCTAGACTTACCGTAAATAATCGAGAAGTCGACCCTGGCTCCGCTGTTGGAATGGATGGCGAGCAGGATTCGGTCACTTTGAGCCAACATCCGGAAATTCTAAACAAATTCTTCGCCGCTATAGTGAACGGACATCCGGTCAATTGTATTGCAAGGATTTCAGTCGCCGGTCGGACAGGTCTTGGTTTGTCAGTACATTCCCATTTCTCTTCGTCGAGACAAGGTGGAGCCGGTACAGCAGTGTGCCTTGGAAGACTTGTGGATCAAGTTAACTCCTATTACAGGGGGCGAAATTAGTTGCGATGTCAAAGCCGCGATTCATTGTACATAAAATATCATCAAGATTTAGTGCCCATTCGATATACGGGTTTGGTTAGTTTTCATTGCTGACTCAAGACGCTCCTTTAGTTTTGATTTTGAATTGTTAAGGAAAGGAGATCTTCAGAATGTATTTATCTATAGTGCGAACTAGCCTTTCGAGAATGAAACGTGTGATCGGCGGCACCAGCGTCCAGGCGTCAGGTGCGTAGCATGATAACTTCGATCTGCCAAACGGGAACCTGTTTTAAAGAGATTTCTCACCGCGCCATGCCCGCAACGCTGAATCAGTGAGCACGTCAGATTTGCACTTGCGTTGGCCCCGTTTGCGTCGCACCCCGCGTTTAGAGCACAATCATGGGTTTGAAAGTTACAAGCTGTGGAAGTAACAGGTGAAATAATCCGCGACGGTCCAATCGCGACTGTGAACAGCATGCCTGGACCAGAGCGTCAGATCCGAAAGGAAATGTATCATCTGGTATGATAAATAGGAGTGTTGCACTGGGTAAGGTGATATTCATGGAGACTCAAAACGTTCGATGAAAAGCAGTACAGTAGATAACATGTACATATGCAGAGTTTTCGTTCCTCCCGAGCGTTACTCGCTGAACATTGGGAATCAAAATCCACCAAAGAAAGCGTGCCCTCTTTCCATATTGACATGCGATTCATTCGCAGCCTGGGGCAATTGCTATAAGGGCGGCTTTCAGCCAACGACCATCCATCTATAACCAACACCCTTCAGACAAGGGAATAAACATCTCAGTATACAAAGGATATCTCCGAATATAACATTCCTCCCAAAGTCTATCCGCAAACTTCTTTCTCTCCGAACGAGTGGGATAAACTTCTTTAAAAATGGGTAAATCTTCCACCAAATCCCTCATATTCTCAAAAAAGCATCTTGATGTGGGTCTTCGAAAGGTGGCTTCTTCTATAGTCTGCGCTTCACCAGGCCATTCTCCTATTGCAAACGTACTTGGTAGTAACTTCTATATCTACGAAGCCTGCTCGTCGCATTCGTGCGAGGTGAGCGCCGCCTGTTGCGATGGTTCCAATTGCTTTTCACGTCCATTGTGTTGCAGTTGATCAATTGATTCCACTTGAAACTGATTCGATGATTGATGATTGATGTGAATTTTCAATGCCAATCGTCTGGAAAATTCAAATTAAGAAGCTAAAAATGGCTACAGACATTCATATGAGCGAGCAAAGGAAGCTAGTGGCCCTTTTCAGCACATTCCTGAGGCTACGTTATGTAGTTTAGGCTGGGGAAAAGCGGAATGTGGTTGCATTAGCAGGCGCAAAGCCCCACGAATGATCTGATCAAAGGGTGGAAAAAAGTTTGTCCGGTTTTGAATTTACACACAAAATTCCGGACAAACTTTTTCTCACCCTTTGATCAGATCGGCACCCCACTCACTGTGGCCAATCAGTGTATCGAATGTAGATATGTACATAGGCTACAGACTGTCGGTTTTCGTTGGCGAAGGCCCAATTCCCGTGCGGCATAGAAAATAAACTTTTTTTTTGGGTCATGAGACTGAATTTGGGGGCGGTGCAACATTGACCGCAGTTTCCTTTGAATTTTGGGTGGGGTTTAAAACTTAATTACATTTTGCACCTTATCATGGCCTATAAAAGGCCTCTTTGCAACCGTCCATTAGCATTCCAATCTCTTCGCATATACACCACCCCGAAACACACATAATTTCTCATTTGGGTTGCTAACCGATTCATCTCTGTCTTCATCATCACCACAATCCGTCATACCATCTCGGATCATTCTCAGAAGGACTCCATTCCCTACAGTTTCCAACATTGCAACCGTATTATGATGGACCATATGGGAATTAGAGACTCGCCATTTGATTCTAAGCTCCATGCTATTGACGACGATAAGTTAGTCTTCCCCGTCAATATCATGCTAAGGTGTTTTAGAGCGGCATCCGCTGACGCCTGGATTGATAGATTAAAGAGCGTTGTCCATCGAGTTATCTGCGAAAACCGCAAAGACGATAAACGACCCGTTAAAATCGCCATTCTCGATTCTGGAGTAGATGGCTCACACCCAGAAATGCGAGATGCTCTGAGTAATAAGACAATCGTAGAATACAAAGGCTTTCCTGACTATCTCGATCCTCGATGCGATCGGCTTGGTCACGGCACACATGGAACCAGTGTCCTATTAAGAACTGCACCTATTGCCGCTATTTATATTGCTCGTGTGGCAAACGATGATAGAGAGATTGTTGATGAGAATGAGGTCGCAAAGGTACGAATTGGATGATATCCAGCATTTAATTCAAACAGGCTATAAAGTGGGCGATAGAAAAACGGGTTCACATTATCTCTATCTCTTGGGGAATGAAGACCGATATCAAGTCGATTGCTGATGTTATCGCAATTGCTATCAAGGAGGGAATACTTATATTCGCATCTGCGTCCAACAATGGGGCCAACTACCCCATCACCTTCCCAGCAAGGCTACAAGGAGTCTTTTGTATCGGATCGGCGGACGGTCTAGGAGCCAAATCTTCGTTCAATCCACCATCCGAAGGCACAGAGAAATACAGCGCTCTTGGCGAAGCTGTCGAGGCTGCCTATCCGGCAAGCCTTTCTCACGAACCAGGCTACAATCCTTCTAAAGGAACTGTTCGCACCAGTGGTACATCAACTTCTGCTCCGGTTGCTGCAGCCATTGCTGCGCTCCTTTTAGATTACATTGATCAGATTACCGACATGACAAGGGCCCAGAGATATGAAAATATCCGCAAGCTCTTCATAGATATGTCAAAGGCCACAACCGGTAAAGATTACCGATACCTTGCTCCATGGTATCTTTTCGAAGGACGAGAAGACCCAAAGTCATACATAAAACATGTCTTGTCTGTTCCCGCTGGTAAGATAGCCGTCTGTCAACGCATCGCAAAGAAACTAACCGTTCCTAGTGATAGATAAACGTTGGGGTTCAGGTGAAACATTCCTGGGGTTTGAACCTATAGATTCACTGGTTTCAAAGGCACAATTAGCAGTCTTCTACATGAATCAAGGAATGTTCGACAAGGCCGCTCAGCTTGGGGAGGAGGTATTGGAGGGGTCGGAAAAGTTGCGGGGGAAAGAACATCCCGAGACATTGACCGTGATGGCACACCTGGCATACGTATACTGGAAGCAAGGGAAGTTGGATGAGGCTGTGAAGCTCGGAAAGAAGACATTAACGAAAAGGACACAGTTGCTGGGGGCAGCAAATATTGATACGCTGACTGTAAAAGGGTATTTAGCACTCATATACCAGGATCAAGGAAAGTTGAGACTAGCGCTGAAGCTTGGAGAGGAAGTATTAGAGGGGTTACTAATGTTACCGGGGGATGCACATCGCGATATTACAGTGATCACAATGGGAAATCTGGGACTCCTATATATGAAATTAGGAATGTGGGCAGAAGCTGTGAAAATTGGAGAGGAGTATTTAGAGATGAAGATTAAGTTGGTTGGGAAAGACCATCCCGAGACACAGATCGCGAGGCACTACCTGGCAACTGCATACAGAGAGCTTCGAAAGTCAACAAATGCATCAACCTCCACACGGAACTGCACCATTTCCTAGGCCACCGTTTGGGAGTCCTCAATCAAAATACCAACGACCTCCCCTTCCTCGGAGTACAAAAAACTTGCTCAACCGGTTGCTCCCACGCACGATAATGTCGCCTACCAACAGTCTCAGCAGCAACCCCATCACGAAAGCCGGCAAATGAGTCTTCGATGTCTATTTGGTCCCAAAAGCAAAATTAGACCAAATAGACCGAGTGTACCATTCCCCCGAATTGTAGAGCATATTCAGACTCCATTCTACCACTATTCTACATATTTCATCTCTATTCACGAGCTCGTCCACATCTACCTGGACACTTATTTCTTCATATTTGAAATCATGTATTATTAGACAAAAATAATATTATTATACTAACTACAAGGCTTCTCTGAAGCGATTTGACTCAGCTTGACTCTGAAAAGAAATTTGGCTTGACCTCATCAACTCCTTTTGCTTTCAGACCTCTACAATTAGCTTAATATAATAGGTTTACGATGGTGACAAAGAAGTAACCATGAGCACCACGTCAATAAACGAGTTCCTAAATTGTCGTTAGCGCTTGAAGAACTTTGAAAAGGAGTTTTACAAGTCAGCGTCATGATGCTGGTACACCGTAGCCATCAGCGTAAAACCGGGGTCTTGAGGTTCATAAATAAGTCTGAGATGAGTTCAAGTTGGCTTACTCTAATAAATCGGCAAGGTTTGGAAGAAGTTTGAGGCGACTCTCATATAGTAGTGAGCGGATAGACAATGTGATATGTAATAGTTGGTTCGTGCAGTGAAAATGTTGGAGCATCAAAGCACGAAGAAAGTCTAAACGTGAGAAATCACGTAGAATTCATGTGTATCAAACACTACCATTACTTTATATCCGATGAGTCTAGACATCTATTAGATGTCTCTAAAATTATCTACATCTTTGTACATTGGCCCGACCTTCCAAATCCTCATCGACCGCCGATTGGCCCGTTTCAATTTCGATCCGTCGGATTTTGGAAACACTGTTTCTTCAGCGTTGTGAACCTGATTCACGATATTTACATACATACATAGTCTCAATTAAACTTTCGTGCAAGTAACCACAGAATGAGTCCCCCACGACATAAGCCCAATCAGAGCGCTACACAGTTAAAGTTTGAAACCCACTCCCCTCTAGTTGGAGGGGGACTTTTTTATAAGTGCGCTGCCTTGCCCACATCCAAAATTCAGCCAAGAGTCCCCGTTATTTGCGGCCGCCGTGCTTGACCTTTGCGATTTCACGAGATAGGCCACTCTCCTTTCAACCAGCTCTCATTCATTTGACAACCTCTTATTGACCTGAATGGTATTTACTTGGCTCTGCTTTATTGACCTATCAGGAGACCTGGTTCGTTTCGTACGCCAATTATCTCCCCGACACAGAAATCCGTCTGGGTCAAATCATTACCAACCCACGAAAACCGGCCGAATACCTGGGTGCTGGTCCATTGGACGTTCGTGAGTTTCCAATTAGCACGGTCGACAGAGAGGAAGAGAATGTAATTTTTGAAAAGGAAATCAGAGGTAGGAAAGGTCTTGGATTCTCCATAACGCTCCTGACTTTGCTCCCCTTCGAAATTTCAGGGGATATGCAAGGCGAAACAAGTCACAAATGGGAAATCAAAAAGGTTGCTGAGAGATCGTTCCACCCCAGTCGTCTATATGTCCAACAGAGCATCTATCAGTCAGACGTTATGGAATACTTGAAGGACCACAAGTACAAAAAATCAGTGTACATGATTGTCGGGGTCAGGATTGGACAAGAAGCAAGAGTAACACATTCCAAGAGAAGTGATATTGGCGGAAAAGCGAGTGTAACTGTCCCCGTTGCTGCAAGCGGGGTTCCAATCGACCTTGGGTTCAGAGCACATGGCGATAAAAAGAAGGATGTTGTAGAAAGCAAAGCTATACCTGGTTCGTTTGTTTTTGCATATCGGTTGAGAGAGATCCGATATTCCAAAAAGACAAAGGTTGCTAATGACCGGGATTTTGCTAAATCTGCTGATCTTCATGGTCTTAATGACCGTCGTGTCATTCAACGGACGGCTGTGACTGAAGAGAGAAATTTTCTGGGCACTATCGATGAAATCGAAGTCGAGGGTTTAGCAGGCCTGGATTTTGAGGAAGATCAGGAAGATACGAGAATTATTGATGGTTGTGTCATTGTACAGACTTGATCTGGGTGCCACATGCCCACAAGTTACTTTGAATGAGATCTATATAGGAATTGAATACAACTGAAATTATGTTACATTCCCCTTTTGTATCCTGTCCAGGGGCATTGGCAATGCTGAGGATACTGTTGCGAGCGCATAGACTGGCCCCTGATCAGTTCTATAGATTCCTCGGGCTAGCAATTCCTTCCTACGTTTCCCAAGTCACTCATTAATCCCTGAGAAGCACGTTGCTGCTTCGTCCCTTGCCTGCATCACATGGATGGTACGTACGTCAACCGAGATTTCGTCGGGGCGATAGAATCAATTGTCGCAGAGTGCCGTATACAAAGCAGCAAGTTTAATCGTCAGGTGAAAATGAATTGGACAGTTTTGCTGGGGACTCAGTTTTCAGTGCCGACTCAATTCAGCCTGCGTTGGAAAGTAAACTTGGTCATGCGTTTGCATCTCGCAACTCAGGCCGTCAGTCATGGTATAATAATACTGGAGGTAAATACCAATCATCAGAGGTAAATACCACCCATACTATATATTATACCAGTTAATACAGCCAGTGATAAGTGTTAGTACAGCTTGTGCTAACTGTGGTGCTTTAGCTTATAAGTCGTCGCCATACAAATTACTGTATACGCTGGTAGTTCACCGAATGCAATGCGGGGGATCAGCCCTCAGGGCATGGTTTTAAAGTTCACCAATCACAGAACCATGCTGACCATGTGCACCAAGGTGTCGTGTGAGTGGAGCACTGCCGACTGTTGGGTTTTTCATGGTGACGGCCCAATTCATTATGGGTTTCGTCGTCGGACCGTATTTCCGTGATTGCGCCAACCGCCAACCCAATTCTACCATTTCCAAGAATCGACTGCTTCCGGCGATATGGGTCGAAAAGGTGGCTGCAAACTAGTGCGGCTTGTTTGTGCTCGTCTCCCGAATACTCAAGTCTTCGCGCGTACCGTTGAACTCGCCAATTACCTTATCGGGTACGCTGTATTGCCCTTCTGGGTTCGATTTGTGCGTGCGGAGGAAAACATCTCGAATGATGATTTCTCAAACGATCTCTTTACGGACCTCGCGCCACTTCTCAACCTCTTTGGTGAAGAAGTATCGAAACAATTCATGAGCCAGTCCCTAGGCTGGGCCGACGATATAATATTCGCAATGTGCCCACTGGGTATCATCACTTCGATTGTCAGTGCGGTACGAGCAGCGGGAAGTCCAAGTTTGAAGGCGTTCATTGGGCGAGCTCGTGAGCCTCGTGGTTCTGTAGAGGTCGAGATATTTTCGTCTACTTCGCATGATGTCTGCGAGATTTATGGGGAAGAAGGAATTGAACGAGTGCAAAGTTCTTCCGCAGTCGAGCAATTATTGTACTTCGATCCCGATCCGTCCGACATACAGGAAGAATCCGCTGACACGCTACCTGATATATTTGACATGGACACTGCCGTACAACGTAGGATCCTGAAGGCCGACCCCAAAAGTGCCTCACCTGAGGTCGGTATTCAGCCAGAGGTTCACAAACACCCAAACATCCTATTAAACTTCAACAGTTCCAGCAGTTCTACGGGCCGTGACACAGAACTGTGGATGGTAGCTGTCCTTAGCGTCGTCCTTCAGCTAGCAGTTTTGGTATTTGGCGCGCTGGCTACGTATGTATGGAAATGGACGAAACGGGGTATATCCGTGGGCAGCTTCGCATTTCCTATCACCGCTGCTGGTACCTTGTCAGTCTGTGTCGGATTGACGTTATGTTCACGTATTGTGGAAGCAAGTACGACGGAAACATATTGGAAGATAAATCCAGAAATAACCAAGGGCCGTCGGCTTCAAATTGTCTGGCTCCAGAAGGCTCGCCTCATCCATGGAACGAATATACAATCTCTCGCTATATTCGCTAGTGAGGATCAGCAAAAGAATGGCTTACGATGCCTTCGCACATCTCAGAGAAATCTGCGCCTAGAAGAGAGCCCCCACGATGATGACAAGGAGCCTAACAAGCGATACAACAACATCTACGAACCCCTTGTCCCCATTGCGACCTTTTTGACAATGGCGGGTTATCTCCTTCAGCTTATCGGTCTGCGTGAAATGCATTCATCCGTGGCATTGGTGCAACTGGCCGGAACTCTTTTGATGGCAGGCATGAGAGTGTGGGTCCGACGAAGACTGGAGGAACGTCCGATCACTGTCCCCATTTTCACTGGCCACGAATATGACCGACTTTCATTGCGTATTGCGAGATGCAAAGAATGGGTTGTCCGTGCAGGTTTTGAGCATAAGTCTATGGACATCGAATCTCCCGATCAGGAGAAGGTCGCCGAGCGAGTGATCAAGTTGCGGTGTGACTTGGCCTCTTTAAGCGTCTCGGCTTTACCCGTCTGGCCTCAAGACATATCTGCGGTTTCTGCAGCTGTTACGAAGACAATTACGAAGACTTTACAAATCCTCGACCCCTTGGTTGATACATCTGAGCTATCCTTCGACCTTGCTATAGACTTCATACTTAAGCGCCGTCAGCGTACCATCCCTCTTCTGCTGTCTCTAATAGACTAGACAATGCTCCACGAATGCCAAAGATGTCAATACAGTTGGAATTGGATATCGATGAACCTGACCTGTCCCAGCGAATAAGTGCAATATTATCGCTATGGCTTTACCATTCCGAGAAGCAAAAACTGAAGCAAAAAGAACGGGAGAAGACCGAGCATCATTCAGCAGGCGATGAAGGGAATCGGTTTTTCTGTGTCGGTAAAGCCACGCCAGAAAGTTATCTTCTCTGTCTTAAATGGATTATCCGAGACTATAAGTTGTGGCGTTCGATCGCTCCCCCTGAAGGAGGAAGGCCTACAGATCCACCTTGGTTCGATTTAAAGAAACTACCCCGATCGGCAACGGTCAACTGCACCGGGAACGCTCACTTGGATCTCATCGACATGACACGGATCGACACAATATCAAAGAAGGGCGATATCTCGAATTGTATCGCGTATCAATACCCCAACCAGCGCACGAAGTCTCAAATACTTGGGCAGCATTTGTTCGCCATTTTCATGTACTCGGTGGCAAAAGTATTGGGCGGTATACGGGGTACGACGCTGTTGAGGAAAAAGGCCAGCAATGAATCCCGTCCGATTATCGAGAATTCCGTACTCGAAGAAATCGCCAATTGTTTTGTCAAAAACGAGCTAGGGACAAAGGAAGAAGCCTATACTTGTATCATTCCAAGCCTGGCTGCAGAAAACAAGCTACCGAATCTGTTAAGCAATTCTGATGAGCGTCTCGATGAATCCTCGTGCGGGTTGGACGGCCTTCTCGAGGTCTATCCCAATAACCAACATATTTTATATGGATTACTTGGCCTCGCTTTGAAAAAACGTGATGAAGATGTGGTCAAAACAATGTTGGCTTTTCAGACTAAGAATGACATTAATCCTACAGTTTTGCAAATGGCTGCGTGGGACGGCAAAGTGGATATTGTTGAGGTGGTTTTGGGCTTACCCTGGGCGGATGAGCGACTCAAGGGACCCAGAGTGTCACCGGCAAGTGAAATCTCCTCCCAACAAACATCGGAATCTCGGAAGGAACTTGCGGGGCGCGAAGGGAAGGAGCTTGAATTCCAAGTGGCAAATAAAAACAAGGCTTTAAATTTGGCCGCCGAAGCAGGGCATTCAAAAGTAGTGCAATTGTTACTGGAAAATGGGTCTTCCGTTTCCGCCAGCGACGGGAATGGCAATAGTGCTTTGCATCTCGCAGCCCGGAACGGAAGATATGAAACTGTTCTGGTTCTGTTGAACAGAGGGGCCGAAGTTTCTGCAATGGGTACTATAGAAGGCAACACACCGTTACATCTGGCAGCTCACAATGGCCAAGCCAAAGTTATTGAATTGTTGCTACTGCATTCGGCCGATGTAGCCGCAATAAACCGGTACGCCCAAACTCCATTGCATCTAGCCGCCGAGTCCGGATCGAAGGAAGCGGTTGCATTATTGCTGGAAGCAAGAGCCGATGTGTCTGCCCACGATAACGTTTACGGAGATACGCCACTTCATATTGCTGCAAAAAATGGATATCGCGAAATAGCAGAATTATTGTTGACGCACCATGCCGATGTTGCCATACCAAATAATTACGAGAATACACCGTTGATTATAGCTGCGCGCCGTGGGAACGAGGAAATTGTCGATTTGCTATTAACCGCTAAGGCTACTGTGTCTGCGAAAAACAAAGCTGGATTCACCGCTTTACATTACGCTGCAGTCAGAGGATGGGATATAATTGTCGCAAAGTTATTGGATCTAGGGTTGTCCATCGATGATCTCGATTCGGCGCTGCTTTGGGCTGTCGAAAAGAACCGCCCAGATATCGTCAGAAGTTTGATCGACAGAGGAGCGGAGGTCTCATACGAAGACGAGGACGGTTACACACCTCTCCACTTTGCTGCGATCTCTGGATATGCCCAAATCGTCGAAATATTAGTCCAAAACGACGCCAATGTTAACGGCTCCAGTCGTGCAAGAAGTACCCCTCTGACACTTGCCGCCCGAATGGGATATGCGAATGTCGTGAAGTATTTGTTGGATCACAACGCTGACCTGACGTTACGCGATGGTGACGGTGATACAGCTCTACATTGCGCTGCATACGGTGGTAGCGAAGAGATTGTAACACAGTTACTGCGGAGCGGAGCTGACCCATGGACAAAGAATTACAATGGGAAGCTTGCAGCTGATTATGCTAGGCAAGAAGGGCATGAGAGCATCCGGAGGGTATTAGAGCATCAACCTATTATTACTTTCGATTAAATAGTATATGAACTAGAAGCTAGGTTGCGCTGTGGAATGTGGTATCTTTGTTGTAACTTGGAAGAGCTCTAAACGCCGACGCTCTGGACCGGAGCCCCTCTGATCCAAAGGGCGCTCGGTTGGACTGGGGTCACTAACCCGGTAGCCGAAGGATAGTACATATATTGTAAAGCCGGTACACACA
>Ga0335073_10003405_pt1 | contig 22125 bp, 21 predicted proteins | sample Lox_Sample_22_FD_207093 | JGI IMG/M metagenome (GOLD analysis project Ga0335073, IMG submission 207093) | Soil microbial communities from Loxahatchee National Wildlife Refuge, Florida, United States - Lox_Sample_2.2 | ecosystem: Environmental > Terrestrial > Soil > Wetlands | place: USA...
AATACGATAACAAAAATGCGAATCCCGACGCTCGATGCCGCCCGCCGGTTGGCGGACGATCTGGATTACGCCGGGAACAAGGCGCGCCAGGCCATCCTGTCCGGCACACAGGCATCCCGAGAACAAGATGCGATGAAAGCCTACAACGACGGGTGGGACCGCGTCTCAAAGGACCTGGACAGCCTGAGTGAGCAGGCGCCGCACTGGTCGCTGCAAGAGAACCGCGACAAATTGGACCATCTCAAAGAACAGTTGCCGAAGGTCCGGGCGGTGCAGGAGGATGCGATCAAGACCGCAAACAGTGGAGGCCCGGACGCCGTCATCCGGGGAGGCAACGAATATACGGATGTAGCCACCCCGGCCGTGAACGCGGCCACCGGCGTCCTGAAAGAGCTCTCGGATTCGTTCCAGGAGTACATCCAAAAGGACTCGGACGCATTGACGGAAGCGAACACGGCGATGCTCTGGACGTTGTCGCTGACGACGGTGCTGGCGGTCATCGTCGGCACTGGCGTAGCCCTGTTCCTGAGCCGGAAGATTTCCGCCGCGACGAAATCGGTGCTGGATCAGGCGGAGGCGATTGCCGCAGGCGACCTGACCGTGGAAGACCTCAAGATTCGCAGCCAGGACGAAATCGGCGATCTGACCATCGCCCTGAACAAAATGAAAAACAATCTCCACTCAGTCATCGAGTCGATTTCCGGCACGGCGCAGCAGGTGGCCAGCGCGAGCACGCAGCTTTCGGCCACCAGCCAGCAGATCACCGCGAACTCGCAGGAGACCTCGACGCAAGCCGCAGTGGTCTCAAATGCCACGCAGCAAGTCAGCCAGAACCTGCAGACTGTCGCGACCGGCGCCGAAGAGATGGGCGCCAGCATCAAGGAAATCGCCAAGAATGCCACCGAGGCGGCCAAGGTCGCGAATTCCGCGGTCACAGTGGCCGAAAGCACCAACGCGACTGTAGCCAAGCTGGGTGAATCGAGCGCGGAGATCGGGCAGGTGATCAAGGTGATCACGTCGATCGCCCAGCAGACGAATCTACTGGCGCTCAACGCGACGATCGAGGCCGCACGAGCGGGCGAAGCCGGGAAGGGCTTTGCGGTAGTCGCGAACGAGGTAAAGGAGCTGGCGAAGGAGACGGCCAAAGCGACCGAAGACATCAGTCGGAAGATCGAAGCGATTCAAACGGACACCAAAGCGGCGGTGGAAGCGATCGGGACGATCAGCGGGGTGATCAAGCAGATCAACGACATCTCGAATACGATCGCGTCGGCGGTGGAGGAGCAGAACGCGACGACGAACGAAATGGCGCGGAACGTGAGCGACGCGGCGCATGGCAGCGGCGAGATCACCGCGAATATTTCCGGCGTGGCGCAGGCGGCCGAGAGCACGTCGCAGGGAGCGGGAGACGTACAGAAAGCCGTGCAGTTGCTGGTCGAGAACTCGTCGCATTTGCGGCGGCTGGTCGAGCAGTTCCAGCTGCAGGGGAATGGGCGGGGAAGGCCGCAAGCGTCGGACCTCCGCGCCGCCTGAGCTGTCAGTGGCGCGCACATGAGCCGGAGAAACGCTGTTACTGCGGGCTCCGCAGTGACCCGCCAGCCGGAAGAGTTCCCCCCTTCATCCGGCAAACGCAACCCGAATCCGTCTGGCCACCCGTCGGGGGGGAAATGAGAACTCTGTTGGTTTGTTGTTTCGCTCTGGCTTCGAGCAGTTTCCTGGCGTCTACCGCGAACGCGAAAGCCGGCGACGGCGCGCCGCCAACCGGCACGAACAACACGCAGCCTGCTCCGAGCCGGCAGCCATCCGGCGCGGCGCCCGCGGCATCTTCGGCAAAATCGGCAGAAGAGCCCGCGGCTGCGGCGCTTGCCGCCGAGCTCGACGAACTGCGCGACGCGCTCGCATCTCAGGAACAGCGCATCGAGAGCCTGGAGGGCGAGCTGGCGGCCGTCAAAGCCAACGGGGGAGCGCCAGGCGACGCCTCTGCTCCAGCGCCAGCGGCGGCCTCCGAATCCGCCGACGACAAGCCCGCAGGCCCGGCCGTGATCCCGGCAATCGCCCCGATCCGCGCGCTTCCGGTGGGCGGGCTGCCGCGCGAAGGCTCGAAGCCCGCCTTTACCATCGGATCGGTGCGCGTCACGCCTTACGGATTCATCAAGACAACGTTCGTGCACGATAGCTCCTCGCCCTACGGCGACGATTTTCCGTTGCCGGGCTTCCTCGGTGATTCAGGGCCCACCACTTCCCCCGAATTTCACGTGAAGGCTCGGGCCACGCGCCTCGGAACGAATTTCGAATGGCTCGATCCCTCGGAAAGACTCACGCTGACGGGAAAATTCGAATTCGACTTCGAGGGCAACTTCAGCCGCGCCGACAATCGGAACCTCTCCTCGATCCGTTCGAGCATGCCGTCACTCCGGCTGGCGTACGCGCGTCTGGATTACAAGTTTGCCGACCACGACACGTTCTCGGCGCTGTTCGGCCAGGACTGGACGCCGTTCGGCTCTTCGACGCTTCCCAACATCCTCGAGACCACCGGACTCGGCATCGGGTTCGGAGTTCTCTGGGAGCGCCAGCCGCAGATGCGGTTCGGCTGGACGCATGACTTTGGGGCGTTCAAGGTAATGCCTGAATTCGCGCTGGTTCTGCCGGCGTCTGGTCTGGTGCCCGCCGCCGCGGATCTTTCCAATCAGCTCGGCTACGGCGAGCGCGAAGGCCCCGATTCCGGACAGCCGAGCACTCAGGCACGCATCGTATTCCAGTGGCAGCTGGACCACGCGCCGGGTGTCGCTCCCGCGCAGCTGATTCTTAGCGGAGAAGAAGGCCGCCGCCAGGCGATCGTGCTGGCGTCGGCGGTGCCCGCCGCATTCACGACGGCCTTCCCAAGAGGCGCAACGATCAGCAGCAAGACGGCCGGCTGGTCGGGCGAGTGGCAGGCGCCGACGCGCTTTGCCACGCTGATCGGCAAATACTACCAGGGCAGCGATCTGCGCTGGTTTTTCGCCGGCCAGCTCTTCTCGAATTTCAACGACGCGGTGGGCCTCACCGGCACGGCCTCGGCGTTGTCCGTCGACGGCTCCTCGACCGTCGTGTTCGGGCTGCGGGACGGCGTGCCTGTGGTTGCGCCGCAGCGTCCCGTGCGCGGGGCGGGCGGCTTCGCGAGCCTCGGCATACCGATCTCGCGCGTTCTCGGCGCCGATCCCAAGGGCCGCGACATGGGCTGGTCGGCGTACTTCACCTACGGAACGGACCAGGCCAAAACCAGCGACCTCCTCCATCTCGAACCCGCCGGCTCGCGCGCGCGCAGCGACATGACGGTCGGCACGATCTATTACAAGCTGAACAACTGGCTGACATTCGGCTACGAGCAGTCGCTCTACCGGACCCGCGCCGACACGGCCGCTTCCGGGCTGCCTATTTTCACGGGCCAGCCCGCGCACGAGTGGAAGGATCTGCGTTCCGAAGGCGGGACAATTTTTACATTCTGAAGGCGGCACTGCTTGGATACGCCATTGAAGATACGGGTTCTGGTGGTCGACGATTCGGTCGTCATCCGCAAGATCCTCACCGACACTCTGTCCGGGGATCCTCAGATCGAGGTCGTCGGCACCGCGAGTGACGGACACATCGCTCTCGCCAAGATTTCGCAGCTCGAGCCCGACATCATTACGCTCGACGTCGAAATGCCCGTGATGAACGGCCTCGAGACGCTCGCCGAAGTGCGCAAGCTGCGCCCCAAATTACCGGTGATCATGTTCAGCACGCTCACCGAGCGCGGCGCCTCCGCCACGCTCGACGCGCTGGCGCTCGGTGCTTCGGACTACGCCACCAAGCCGAGCAACACAGGCAACCCCGCAACCGCGATTGAAAGCGTTCGCAGTGAGCTTATCCCGAAAATCAAGGCCCTCTGTCCCGCGCATGGCATGCATAAGGCCGTTGTTCCTGTGCCTTCGATCCGTCCGGCGCCGCGCGCCAAGCTTTTGCCGCGGGCAAAGGTCGAGGTTGTTGCGATCGGCACATCGACGGGCGGCCCCAATGCGCTCGCGGAAGTCATGCCCGGAATCCCCGGGGACTTTCCCGTGCCGGTTGTTGCCGTTCAGCACATGCCGCCGGTCTTCACGCGGCTGCTGGCGGAGCGGCTGGCAAGCCGGTCGGCGATTCCCGTCGAGGAGGGAACGGTGGGCGTCGACCTCGTTCCCGGGCACGCGTGGATCGCGCCAGGTAATTTTCACATGGTGGTGAAGCGGACGGGCATGAAGCGCCGGCTTGATCTGAATCAGGACCCGCCGCAAAACTCGTGCCGCCCGGCCGTCGACGTTCTCTTTCGTTCGGTCGCAGCGGCTTACGGCCCCGCTGTTCTGGGCGTTGTGATGACGGGCATGGGCGCCGATGGCGTCCTCGGATCGCAAGCCATCCGCGAAGCGGGCGGCGAAGTGATCGTCCAGGACGAAGCGTCGTCCGTCGTGTGGGGCATGCCGGGCCTCGTTCACGCGGCGGGACAGGACGACGGCGTTTACCCGCTAAATCAGCTGGCATCGGAAATCACGCGGCGCGTTTTCGAAAGCCGCTCCCTGAAGACGAAAGAAGCGCTTCCGGCCGGCGTTGCTTTGGAGCGTCCTCCCCGATGACTCAACTCACGCAGACCAGTAGCACCGTAGCCGCTCTCTCGCGATCCGGTGAGCCGCTCGATCCGGTGTACCGCCAGATCCGCGACCTTGTTTACAGCGTCTCCGGCATCTACCAGCTCGAGGAAAAGCTTTACCTGCTCGCCGATGCGTGTGCCCGGCGCATGAAGGAAATCGGAGTCGGCTCGCCGCGCGACTACTGGGACAAGCTGACCGCGCACGCGAGCCGCGAAGGCGAGCTTCGCCTGCTGCTCAACGAGATCACCATCGGCGAGACGTGTCTCTTCCGCTCGCAGCCGCAGCTCGATGCTCTGCGCAAAGTCATCCTTCCGGAGTTCCTTGGGGAGCGAGTCAAGCAAGTGGTGAAGCGCCTGCGCCTTTGGAGCGCGGGATGCTCGACGGGCGAAGAGGCCTACACGCTCGCGATGGTCATGCTGGAGGAGATCGAAGGACAGCTAAGAGGCTGGCAGGTGGAAATCGTCGCTACGGATCTCAACGACCGGTCCGTCGAAGCCGCTAAGGCCGGAATCTACGGCGACTACGCGCTTCGCAACACTACCGACTACTTCAAGCGGAAATATTTCGTTGCCGCCGAAGGGAACAAGCTCCAGGTAAGGCCGGAGGTCAAAAAGCTTATCACGTTCAGCCGGCTGAACCTGAAGGACGACTCCAAGGTGCTCTTCATGAAGGGCATGGACATCATCTTCTGCTGCAACGTGCTCATCTATTTCGACGGAACGTCGAAGGCGCGCGTCGTCGAACATTTTTTCAGCAATCTCAACTTCGGAGGCTACTTCTTCCTGGGCACCTCCGAGTCGCTACTCAAGCTGAACGATCAGTTCCACCTCGTCCATTTCCCGGGGACGATCTCCTACTGGAAACCTTCTCTCAAGAGCGGAAAGCTATGAACGCCCTCACTGCGACCATTCGCGACCGCGTCGCGCGTATCCGCGTGACTCCCGCCATACCGGCTGTGCTCATTCCGCTGCTCAAGCTCTTCAACGTTCCCGCCGAGCGGGCGGACATGAATGAGATCGTCCGGCTCGTTTCCTACGACAACGCCATTGCCGCGCAGTGCCTGCGTGTGGCCGGCTCTCCGCTGTTCGGGCTGGCCCGGGCGCCCAAGTCGATTTCGGGGGCCGTCGTCACGCTCGGCCTAAACCGCGTCAAATCGATCGTCATCACTTGCTGCATGGGCCAGGCTTTTCCCGCGAAAAAGTGGCCGCTCGCGCCGGCGATCTTCTGGAAGCATTCGCTCGGTTGTGCGATGGTCTGCCGGAAGTTTGCCGAGAAACTTCAGAATGCGGACACGGAGAAGGCATACGTCGCGGGCCTGTTGCATGACGTCGGATTTCTCGTAAACTGTATCGCGTTTCCCGAGCAGTTCGACGCCGCTCTGCGGCGGGCGTGCAAGGACCACGTCGCACTCGACGAGGCGGAGTTCTCGACGATGGGCTTCACGCACTCCCAATCGGGGGCGATCCTCACGCAACAGTGGGGACTTGCCGAGGAGATCGTCGAAGTGGTGGGCTACCACCACGCCGAGGAATATCACGGCGAGGCGCGCGGGCTCGTCGCGATCGTTCACCTCAGCGACATGCTCTGCCGCATGCGCGACCTCGGCTACGGGTACTACGAGAACCACAAGGCCGATTTAGGCCACGATTCCGCTTGGGTTACCCTGATGGAGAAGCATCGCGAACTCGAGAACATCGATCTTGCCCGGTTCACTTTCGAGCTCGATGAGGCTGTCGCCGACATCCGCGATCTGGTTTCGATGATTTTCGGTTCCGGACCACAGGAAATGTGAGAGTAGCGTCCGGCGAGCGCAAGCGGTGGACGAGCGGGAGGCTCTTGGGGCGCAGCCTAGCTGTGGATCTCTAGCGTAACGATGATGGGCCTGCCCTCGAGCGCCAGCTGGACTTCGAGAGCTGGATAATCGGCGAGCGACCGCAGGTTGTAGTCCTTGCCGGTCACCACCGTCGGCACTGAGAGCATACAACCGTCGTTCAACCCGGAGATCTTGTTCTTGAAGTTGCCTGCAACCATGTTGCAGACTTCGCCGCAGGCGTCCGCCAGTTCCGGGCCCATCGCGTCGGGGTCGGTGCCCAACATCTTCGAGGCCATCAGCGCGGCAAGCTTCTGGGTGCAACGCAAGCTCAGCATTCCGCAGAGCTGTCCCGCCAGCCCGACCATCGAGGTAATGTCCAGATTGGCCTCGGTGATGTCTTGTGCCGCCGAGAGCTGGCTACCAAGCATCATTTCAAACACCTCGCGCGTGGCCAGCTCCAGCAGCGGAATCCAGCCCTTGTGTCCGTCGTCGGCCACTGGCACTTCCGTTGCAGTCTTCATGATTGTCCCGCCAGAATTGGGATCACGCGCTCCCGAATTTGCTCGAGTGTGAATGGCTTGCGAATGTAGCCGCGCGCGCCGCTCGATAGAGCCTGCACGACGTGCGACTCGCTCCCTTCGGTCGTGATCATCACGACCGGCACGCCCTTGGCGTTCTCCACCGACGCCAACTGCTTGATGAATTCCAGACCGTCCATCACGGGCATGTTGATGTCGCAGAGGACGAGATCCACGCGGTTCTCCTGCAGCACAGCCAAGGCCTCGGCCCCGTTTCCGGCCTCAAAGACCTCCGTCAGCTTAATGCCTGCCTGTCCCAGCGAACGCTCGACGATCTTGCGCATGACCGTCGAGTCGTCCACGATGAGTGCGCGTATGCTGTTCATACGGAGCCATCGGCCCTTTGGAAGAACAAGACGCTCCTCCGCCTGCGACTTCCCTTCTGTGAGGGTATCGGCAGGGCGGATTTCGGACTTTAGAGTTTAGTCGCGAAGAAAATATGTCGGCGGGGAATTAACTCAGAGACGGTGCCGGCCTGGTTCAGACCGGCACAGCTCCCGGATTCTCTATGCCCAGTTGAAGCCCTGGCTCGCGAGAGGCAGGTTGCGCACCCGCTTGCCGGTGACCGCGAAAATGGCGTTCGCGATGGCCGGTAGCGCAGGAGGCAGCGCCGGTTCTCCCAACCCGGTTGGTGAATGCTCGGTCTTCAGGAAATAGATGTCGATGGCCTGGGGCGCCTGCGTGAGCCGCACGGGCGGATAGCTGTTGAAATTGCTCTGGACCGCGTGGCCCGCGTCGATCGTGATTTCGTAGCCCATCACGTGGCTCATGCCTTCGATCACCGCGCCCTGGGAAATATTCTCTGCAGCGCCTGGATTGATGATCTGGCTGCCGATGTCTCCCACGACCCACACCTTGTGGATCCGCACGTTGGCGCCGCCGGTGACGCTCACCTGCGCAACCTCTGCAAAGTATCCGTTGTGGCTGAAGTGGAACGCGACTCCCATCGCCGTGTCCTTCGGCAGCTTGGTCTTGCCCCAGCCCGACCTTTCCGCCACGGCCTTGAGGACCGCCGTCATGCGTGGCCCGTCAAAGAGCACCGGCCGGAAGGCGACCGGCGTTCCCGGCACCTGGGCCATGGGCAACGGAGTGTTCGAGAGCAGATCGAGGCGGAACTGCACCGGGTCTCGATTGGCGGCGTGCGCCAGCTCATCGATAAAGGATTGCATCACAAACGCGATGGCGTTGCTTCCCGGGGCGCGCATCGCGCCCATGGGAACGCCGCTCGGCATCATGGAAACATCCTGCGCAAAGTTCGGTATGAAGCGGGAAGGGAATTCCTCGGCCCCAAGCCCGGCGCTCTGAGCGAACCGCCCGTTCTCGCCGAATGTAACGAAGTGATTCCGCCACGCGACGAGCTTGCCATCGGCGTCGACCGCCCCCTTCAGGAAGTGGAAGCCTGCGGGACGGTAATAGTCATGCGCCATATCCTGCTCGCGTGTCCAAAGCAGCTTGATGGGCACGCCCACCTGCTTGGCGATATAGGCGGCTTCAACCATGTAGTCGTCCGTGAGCCGCCGACCAAAGCCGCCGCCGATGCGGACGAGGTGAACGGTGATGTCCTTGCCGTCGATGCCGAGAATCCTCGACGCCTGTTGCACTCCGCTGGCGGGCGTCTGGCTGGGCGCCCAGACTTCGAGCTTTCCATCGTGGAAATACGCCGAACAGTTTTGCGGCTCGAGCGGCACGTGCGAAAGGAACGGATAGGAGTAGGCCGCCTCGACGACGTGGGCGGCGCTGGCAAAAGCCGCGTCCGGGTCGCCGTCTTTGCGCAGCGTCTGCCCAGGCTGTTTTTTCGCGAGCTCGACCGACGTGTCCGCATAGAGCTGGCTGCTCTGCTTCTCGGTTGGACCGTTGTCCCACGTGACCTTGAGGTTGTTGTCCGCCGCATGGCGGGCCTGGAACCAGTAATCCGCGACGATGGCGACGCCGCCTGCCAGCACGCTCGAGTCGCCCACCGGATCGACAACAAACGCGTACTTGATACCGGGCAGGGCTTTGATCTCGTCGAGATTCGCGCTCACCACCTTGCCGCCATATACCGGGCACTTCACGAACATGGCCGCCAGCATGCCGGGCATGGTGACGTCGATTCCGTACAGTGGCTTGCCGGTGACGATCTTGTGGATGTCGGGATTCGCCGTGTTGTGGCCGATGATCCGGTAAGTCTGTGGATCTTTCATCTTGAGGGTTTTCGGATCGGGAGGCGTCAGCGCGGCCGCCGCAGTCGCAAGCTCGCCATAGGTGGCCGACTTCTTGCTGGTCTCGTGATGGACCACGCCGGGCGTCGTAGTGCACTCTGATTCCGGGACGTTCCACTTCTGCGCCGCCGCGGCGATCAGCATCTGCCGGCCGCCCGCACCCACCTGGCGCATCGGCTCCCAGTTCATCGGAGTGGCGGTGCTGCCGCCGGCGATCTGGAAACCGTATTTTGCGTCGAGATCGCCCTGCTGGATTCGAACGTTCTTCCACTCGACGTCGAGTTCCTCGGCGACCAGCATGGGCAGCATCGCCTTCACGCCCTGGCCGATCTCGGGGTTCTTGGCGATGATCGTCACGATGCCGTCGGGCGCGATCGTGATGAACGACGTCGGCAGCAGGGGCGCGGCCGGGCCGAACTGCGCCGCCAGAGCCTTCTCGACCGGCTCAATATAGAGGGCCAGCATCATGCCGCCCCCGGCCAGGGCGGTCGCGCGCAGGAACGAGCGGCGACTGATGACGCTTTTCGATTCCGACGATTCCAATTTCGGCATTGTTGCCACGGCGCGCCTCCTTGCGATTGGCTTTGCGCTCTTACGCGTTGTTCGAACCGATCAGTTCGGCGTGGGTGGGCTCGGCCTTCTGCTTTGCGGCGATCTCGGCAGCCCGGTGAATGGCTTTGCGAATGCGCAGGTAGGTTCCGCAGCGGCAAATGTTGCCATCCATTGCGGCGTCGATGTCTGCGTCTGTGGGATGCGGATGCTTTGCCAGCAAGGCGGACGCGGACATCAATTGTCCAGCCTGGCAGTAGCCGCACTGCGGCACGTCGATCTCTTCCCACGCGAGCTGCACGGGGTGCGTGCCATCCTTTGACAATCCTTCGAGCGTCGTGATGTGCTTGCCCGCCGCCTCCGAAATGGGCGTCGTGCACGAACGAGTCGCCTCGCCGTTGATGTGCACCGTGCAGCATCCGCACAGCGCCATCCCGCATCCGTACTTGGTGCCCTTCAGGTCGAGCACGTCACGAATCACCCAGAGGAGCGGCGTCTCGGCGGGGACGTCCACCGTCTCGAGATGCCCGTTCACGATAATCTTGTAGGGCATTGTTTCACTCCGGACCGCGCAAGATTGAATTGCCGCCGGGCAAGGTAGCACCGCATTGAGGGGCGAGTCAAACCGCATAGAGTCGTAGCTGTTTGCCGTTATTCTTCGCTGAGTGCCGTCGGTCAACGCTGGTTCGTGGGCATCCGCCAAGAGCATCAACGTCTTTTGTTCCAGGCTTTTACCTGATGGCAAAGGTCGAAAGACTCACAACGAAAAGCCGCTGTTCGAATCCGCTGTTGGGGGCAAACGCCCCGCGCGATAGAATTGATATTTGTGTGGGGTGTGCTAGAGTGACCGATTCGCTCTCAGGCAAGCAACCAAGCAGGGCAGGGGGATATGGTCGATAAGACTCTGAAAACGTGTGAAGAAGCGGTCGCCGACGTATTCGACGGCGCCACGATCTTGCTGGGTGGCTTCGGCGATCCAGGATTGCCGGGCCAGTTGCTGGAAGCGCTGCGAAGGCAGGGCGCGAAGAACCTTACGATGGTGCACAACGGGGCGGGCGGCGGTACGCACTCACTCGGCGGCCTGATCCACGACGGCAAGGTCAAAAAGCTCATCGCTTCCTTTCCGAGCAATCCCGGCAACCAGTCGTTTCAGGAGAAGTATCTGAAAGGCGAAGTCGAGCTGGAACTCGTGCCGCAGGGCACGCTCGCTGAGCGCATCCGCGCGGCGGGCGCCGGCCTCGGGGGATTTTTCACGCCCACCGGTGCGGGCACTGATCTCGCCGCCGGCAAGGAATCGCGCACGCTCGACGGGCGCGAAATGATTTTCGAAAAACCGCTGCACGCGGATTTCGCCTTCGTCCGAGCCTATCGGGGCGATCGTCTCGGCAACCTGAACTACCGCATGGCCATGCGGAACTTCAATGTCCCGATGTGCACGGCGGCGAAAGTGACGGTTGCGGAGATCGACGAACTCGTCCCGGTCGGGTCGATCGATCCCGAAGACGTGCACACGCCGGGGATTTTTGTGGACCATGTCGTAGAAGTCGTTCGCATCCCCGAGTACCTGGTGATCACCACGGAGGGAAGGTAGCCCATGTCGCTCACACGAAACGGAATCGCCTATCGGGTTGCCAGCGATTTGCCGGAAGGAAGCTACGTCAATCTCGGCATCGGTATTCCAACCCTGGTGTCGGACTACATCCCGACCGGCAAAGACGTCTTCTTTCACAGCGAAAACGGCATACTGGGCATGGGCAAGCTTGCCGAGCCGGGCAAGGAAGACCGTGACCTGATCAACGCGGGCAAGCAGTACGTCACGCTGAATCCCGGCGCGAGCTTTTTCGACCACCCGACATCCTTCAGCATGATTCGCGGCGGGCACATCAATTACGCCGTGTTGGGAGCGCTCGAAGTGGCTGCGAACGGCGACCTTGCCAACTGGCGCACGCCGGGAGAAAAGGTTCCCGGCGTGGGCGGCGCGATGGATCTCGCCTTCGGCGTGCAGAATGTTCTGGTCACCATGACCCACGTCACGAACAAGGGCAAACCAAAGATCCTCAGCAAGTGCACACTGCCGCTCACGGCCCCGCGCTGCGTGAAGCGTATCTACACGGACATGGCCGTGATCGACGTGACGCCGGAAGGGCTGGTCCTCCGCGAGTTCGCGCCGGGTCTCGACCCGAAAACCGTCCAGTCACAGACGGAAGCGCCTCTGCGCGTCGCGCCGGGCTGCAAGGAGATGGACGTCCCGGCCGGCTTTCTCGCGCCGCAGCCGGCGGTCAAAGTGGGCGGTTGATTCGACCTGCTTCGGGGAGCGACCTTGCTCCAAGCGATCGACATCCATGCCCACATTCTGACGGGCGAGCGCGGCAGGCAGGGCAGGGCTCGACGGCGCTATCCCTCGCGTCTGATGGGTGAGCCGGCTGTCTTTCCCGTCTCGAGCGTCTATTCCCCAAATTTCTGATCGCAATTCTGCGCTTAGCAATCGCCGCAAACTCCCTGAAGACCCTGATCAACGCACATTTTCAATCGGAACTCTAAGAAGCACCCCACCTGGTCGGCATCCAAGTCTTTCGGCGCCAAGAACAGCGCGGCGCTTGCGCTCTACAGCAGCGACGATGAAATGATGCACGCCGAAAAACCGGCCGAGGTCTTGCAATGGTTTGTCGCGGAGTGCAACAATCGCGGCCGCAGCGAAACCTTCTACGACGGCCTCCGACAACTCCACTTTGACACCGTTCTCGATACCGCGCAGGCTCTCGAACTCCTGATCGAAACGGCGGGCGCGGATCGGTGCGTATTCGGCACGGAAGGCCCCGGAGTCGGAGCGGCGAAACACCTCAAGACCGGGAAGCCGATGGACGATGTAAATATCTGTATCGACGGCTTTGACTGGCTCGGTGCCGCGGACAAGAACACCGTCTTCGAAGACAACGCCAAGAGGCTCTTTCGGTCGAGCGTCGACGCCAGGGGCGAAAAGGCCTCACCCGCAGGGATATGAGGATTCAAGCCTGCGGCACAGAGCGGTGCACTCGAGAGGGGAGCTCGACCGGACTACCGCGCCGATCAGGTGGAAAGTTTTCTGGGCTCCCCGAGCTGCTCCAAGCGCGAAAAGCCGGCGACTCCGAACAACTGCGGCAGGCTGAAGACGCAGCAATCCTTCGCGTGCTCGTCAGACAGAAGGAACTCGGATTCGAGATCTCCACGGACGGCGAATTCCGGCGCAGCAACTTCATGGGCGATTTCACGGACGCGGTCGAAAAGTTCGACTTCACCGATGGCCGGCCCCGCCGTTGGAGCACCGCAAACGCCGGCGGCTCGACGCTCGAAGGTAATCTGATTTGTCGAGGAGCAGCAGTGGGCCAAGCTGCAGTTGGTGGCCGATACGGCGCGCCGCGTCTGGCGCTAGGGGATACACGGAGGAGAAGAATATGGCAAAGGTCGTCCTCGGCATGGGCTCGTCCCACGGACCGATGCTCTCGACGCCGCCCGACATGTGGCACCTGCGCGCCGATGCCGACCGGAAGAATTCGAAGCACTTCTACCGCGGCAGGCCTTACGATTTCAACGCTCTGCTCGCGGTGCGCCGTCCGGGGTTCGCCGACGCAATTACTCCGGAGGAGAAGCAGCGGCGCTACGATCTATGCCAGCGGGCGCTCGACAAGATGGCGGCAAAATTCGCCGAGGTCCGGCCGGACGTCGTCGTGATCGTCGGCAGCGACCAGCGCGAGCTTTTCACCGACGAGAATACGCCCGCATTCCTCGTGTTCACCGGCGGCAAGATCGAAAACATTCCCGAAACGGAGGAAGCCAAAGCCAATATGCCGCCGGGGATCGCGATTGCGGAGGTAGGGCACTGCCCACCGGAGGGAGCCGAATACATCGGAGCCAACAGTTTGGCCGCGCACTTGGTGGAATCGCTCATCGAACAGGAGTTCGATGTTTCCGAATCGTCACATCTTCCGAAAGTCAACGGCCACGCTCACGGGATTCCGCACGCGTTCGGTTTTCTCTACCGCCGGATCATGGCGGATAATCCCCCGCCGAGCGTGCCCGTGTTTCTAAACGCCGGCGTTCCGAACAATCGCCCGAAGATTGGCCGCTGCCTAAAGTTTGGGCGAGCGCTCGTGAAGGCGATGGAGAGCTGGAAAGAGGACGCGCGTGTCGCGCTATTCTGTTCGGGAGGCCTGACGCACTTCGTGATCGACGAGCAACTCGACCAGCGGGTCATAAAAGCAATGCAGTACCGCGACGAGAAGGCGCTGGCCGATGTGCCAGAAGATCATCTTCTCGGCGATACGTGCGAGATCCGGAACTGGATGCCGGTCTCGGTGGGGATGAACGCCCTTGGCAAGAAAATGACGCTGGTGGCATACGTCCCGTGCTATCGCACCGAAGCGGGCACTGGCAGCGCCATGGGCTTTGTCTACTGGCAGTAGGCATTTGGGCAAGAGGGGACGTGCGAGCAAAGGCGAGAGGGGAGGATTTTGCGTCCCGGCTCAGAAAGCTCGATTGCTTGCTGTTTCCGATGCGCTCGACAAATAGGGAACCTGACCGAATCCGCCGCCGCGAAGCTTCCGCGACTCAGGATGCCATGTGGCGCACTGTGAGCACGGGGCACGGCGCCTGCGCGATCACCTTGTGCACGGTCGCGACCGGGAGATGGGATGTCGCGCCGGAGGCTCTCCGCGCGCCAAGCACGATCAACCCGGCGCTCAGTCGCCGCGCCACCTCGATAATTGCGTCCGCCGCGGCGCCCTGGATGACTTCGCAACGCGGCTCAAACGGCAGCGCGTCTTCCGGCACGAGCTTCCGGAGTAAACGCCGAGAAGAGTCCGTCAACTCCGCTTCATGAACCAACTCGTCCGTCTCGCGGGTTTCAATGACGTGGAGCAGGGCGAGCTTGGCGTTGTACGCCTGGGCGAACGCAATCGCGTACTGGACGCCTTCGATAGACGCCGGACTGAAATCGGTCGCGTAGAGAATCTGATGGAGCTGCCATTCGGGCTCGGTTCGCGCGTGCGGGCCAAGGGTCAAGACCGGGCAGGGTGCGGTCCTCAGGATTGCTTCGGCGGCCGATCCGAGCAAAAGTTTGCCGACGCCGGTGCGCCCGTGGGTCCCGAGCACAATCATGTCCGCGTGGTCGCGGTCGATCGCGGACGTGAGCACCTGCGAAACCGTTCCTTCCCACACCTGAACTTCGCTTTCAATCTCGGGAAAGGACGTCTGCAGGAAAGTCCGCACTTGTTTTGTTTCCCGCTCGCGGGTTTGGTCCGCAAGGTGCCAGGTTTCCGGAGGAAGAGAATAGTTGGCTGGCTCCGCGGCGTTCACCACGTGAAGCGCAGCGCGAAAGCGGCTCGCTAAGCCGGCCGCGAAGGGAAGCGCTCCCGAAGCGGTCCGCGAAAAATCTGTTGGAAATACGACGTTTTTCAAACCCATGGTTGCCAGAGTTTCTTTCCGATCTGTTTGCATGGTCTCTCTCTCCCCTGCCTGCGCTTGCCGCACGAGCACACGCATACCTAATTCCTATGAGCGCCCTCTCGCGAGAAAGTCAGGCTGTACGTCATCGATAAACGGTGTGTGCGCGCGTTCCGAAATCACCGAAGCTCCGATCGACGCCAAGATAGTTTGAGGCAGCGCTTTGTCCAACAGCGTCCAGAGGCCGAGATTGCGGTAGTGGTGCATCGCATTCGAGCCGCGACCTTTTCGGACCACGAAGACTTTTGGCGAGAAACGTAACGAAGAGGCACGCTCGATCAACTCGCCGACATACAGGTCGGGAACATATTCGTCGGTCAGGAGCGTATTGAAATGTCCAGCATCCAGAAGTCTAAGAGCCTCCAATCCGCTCCAGGTAACTTCGGCCTTGCAACCGAGACTTCGCACGAGCAGCACGCGCAGGGCGGATGCCTCGCGCTCATCATTGTGGACCACCAGAACCGCAGGTCGGGCCTCACCCATGTGGCACCTCTGCGGGAGCGTAGAGGAAGTAGGGGCGGTTTGACGGTGACGGTCACTACGGATGCTTGTGACGCGCGTCACAAGTCTGTTGGATGTCCTGGGGAAAATTCCGGCGGGGCTAGAGGCGACTAAACAACCGAGGAGGATTCGTCGACCAGAAGCGAGAACGGTGCCAGCTTACAGACCCATGATCGCTGGGGACGGAGAAAGCGTGGCTTCATGATTTCCCGATTTGTTAATCCCGGCATGCACTGTTCGATTTTCGACGGGTGAGCTTAATTTCCGGTTTGCGAAGCGAGCGCAAGGCCGCCCGGCGAACACTCACGCAGTGCGGCACTTCTGGCTTTGCGCGAAGTGCTACCCGGGGAGCACCGAGAGGGTGCGCTGAAGTCCTGATCGGAAAAGGCTCACGGTGAATCGCTGTATTTCACTGCAGCCGCCTGAGCTTGCCGGTCGCAGCCTCACCCAACGCGAGAACCACGCCCCGCCTTGCCCTAATCTTCTACAGATGCTAAGTTTTTTTGCATATGAAGTCAGACGAGACGCCGAGCGGCCTGGATCTGGCGTTGTCCGGCGAACATCATTGGGATCTGCTCGAGTCTGCACCGGACGCGATGGTGATCGTCGACGTCGGGGGCAAAATCGTCTTCGCGAACTCGCAAGCCGAGCGGATCTTTGGCTACTCGCCCCGTGAGCTGTGGGGCCAACCCGTGGAGGTTCTTATCCCCGAGCGCATTCGACCGCTTCACGCCCGGCACCGCACTGAATACACCGCCGAACCACACACACGGCCGATGGGAATGGGGCTCGAACTGCGCGGACGGCGCAGGGACGGGAGCACGTTTCCGGTCGAAATTAGCCTGAGTCCGATCAAGAACGGCGGTGAACGTTTCGTCGCGAGCGCCATTCGAGACATCACGGAGCGGAAGCGGACGGAATCGGCGCTGCGCCAGAGCGAGGAACGATACCGACGGCTCGTCGCGGACGTGAAGGAATACGCCATCTTCATGCTCGATCCCCAAGGAAACGTGAAGAGTTGGAACGAGGGTGCACAACGAATCAAGGGATATCGAGCTGATGAAGTGATCGGCCGGCACTTTTCGATGTTTTATCCGCCGGACGCGGTGGAGCGCGGCGTTACCGAGGAGGAGATCCGGATCGCCACATGGGAAGGCCGGTGGGAGGGCGAAGGCTGGAGAATCCGAAAGGACGGCTCCCGCTTTTGGGCCAACGTCGTAATCAGCGCAATTCACGACGAGGAAGGCAAGCTGCTGGGATTTACGAAGGTGACGCGCGACATCACCGAACAGAAACGGGTGCGCGAGTCGTTTCTGCTCGAAGTCACCAACGCGCTGCTCTCGAACCTGGATATCACGAGATTGCTGGCAGCGATCGGTTCGTGCGTGCGCCAGGTGAAGGCATTCGACTATGCGTCGGTGGCCTTGTACGACCCGGAGACGAAGGTGCTGCGCATCCACTCCATCGGCGCCGCGCCCGGCATCACACCGCTGCCGGACTCCGTGTTACTGCCGGTGATCGGAACACCGCAAGGCTCGGTATACGTCTCCGGGCAACCGCTTCTGTCTAGCGGCCAGCCGGACGAGAAGCTGCCATTCGAATTGCCCGAGCACCTGAAGGCGGTTTCCGTGCGATCTGCCTGTTGGATTCCGTTATCCGGACGAGAGGGGCCTCTCGGAACGCTGAACGTATACGACAGGCGACCCAGCACTTTCTGCGAAGACGATGTAATCGCGCTTGGGCGATTGGGGAGCCAGGTCTCGGTAGCGCTCGACAACGCGCTGGCGTTCCAGCGGATCGCGGATCTCAACGCGCGACTTGCCAAGGAAAAGCTCTATCTCGAGGACGAACTTCGAACCGAGACGAACTTCAACGACATCATCGGTACCAGCCGGGCGCTTAAGAGGGTGCTGAAGCAGATTGAGACCGTGTCGCCTACCGATTCCACCGTGCTGATTTTGGGCGAGACGGGAACAGGCAAGGAGCGGCTCGCGCGCGCCGTCCATGAGCTGAGTCCTCGGCGGGATCGCGCGTTCGTCAAGGTGAACTGTGCATCTGTGCCGGCGGGATTGCTCGAAAGCGAGCTTTTTGGCCACGAAAAGGGCGCGTTTACCGGGGCGATCGCGCAGCGGATCGGGAGATTCGAGTTGGCGCACCAAGGGACTCTTTTTCTCGATGAAGTCGGCGAGATACCATTCGAGTTGCAGTCGAAACTTCTGCGCGTGCTGCAGGAGAAGCAGTTCGAGCGGCTCGGCAACAGCCGCACGATGACGACGGACGTGCGGATTGTCGCCGCCACGAACCGGGACCTGAACAAGTTGGTCGCCTCCGGCCAATTTCGCAGCGACCTCTTCTACCGCCTGAGCGTATTTCCCGTGATGGTGCCTCCTCTGCGGGATCGCGCGGAAGATATTCCGCTGCTCGCTCATTTTTTTTTGGCGCGGTTCGCGAAGCGGATGGGCAAACACGTCGATAGCGTGCCGCCGGAAACGATGCAGGCGCTTTGCAGGTATTCGTGGCCCGGCAATGTCCGCGAGCTCGAGCATGTGATCGAGCGGGCGGTGATTCTTTCGCCCGGGCCCGAGCTGAGGATCCCGCTGATCGAGCTCGAACCCGTGCAAGCGGTCGCGGCGGCAGCCGCGGCCGCTCCGAGTTCTGCTTCGAACACGCTCGAGGAGATGGAGCGCGAGCACATTCTTCATATTTTGCGAGAGACCAAAGGGCGCGTCGGCGGGGCGGGAGGCGCCGCCGAGCGCCTCGGAATGAACCGCACTACGCTGAACTCCCGCATGCAGAAACTCGGAATCTCTCGAAAAGACATCGGTTAGATCCATAGGTCCCGCCGGTGGCGTAACCCGCATCACGAGCAGTTGTGACCTGTATCACTGTGAATCCTCCTCCACGGGACGAGTGTCAAGGTGAGCGCTGGGCTTTGGCGATACTTGGCAGACAGGGCCGCCGGGCCGGGCTCCAAAGGCCGATCGCTCGATGTCAGCGCTTGAAGGTCGAATTAAGGGGAATGCGATGGTAGAGAAGGCAGCAGTCGCAGTACAAATCGCAAAAGAGCCGACAACAGTCAAGCCGTTCAAACCAGAGAGCTTGGCTGCCCACGTAAACGCCACATTCGATGCCATTTCCCGCCGGGCCTACGAGATTTTCGCGGGGAGCGGACAAACCCCGGGACACGAACTTGAGGATTGGTTCCAGGCAGAAAAAGAGTTGCTGCATCCCGTTCATATCCAGGTGAACGAAACTGAGGGAACCATCGAAATCAAAGCCGAGGTCCCGGGTTTCAACGAGAAGGAACTGGAAGTGAGCGTCGAGCCGCAGAGGCTGACGATCACCGGCAAGCGGAAGGCGCAAAAGGAAGAGAAGAAGGGGAGGACCATTTACTCCGAAGCGTGCTCGGACCAGATCATGCGGGTACTGGAATTGCCTGCCGAGGTCGATACCGATCACGTTCGGGCAACGCTCGAGAATGGGATTCTTCAGTTGGAGCTGCCGAAGGCGGCGACAGCGAAGAGCGTCAAGGTCGAAGCAAAGGCCGCCTAGTGGAAGAGCCTTCGGGCGGGGCGGACGCGCGCAGCGGCTAGGGAACGCGCAGTCCGTCCCGGCGAGGGCCAAGATGGACAGGTGGTTTCGGCTTGCAACTCGGTCGAAACGGAGGCTGATATGACAAAGAAAACACCGAGAGCAAAAGGCAAGGCGAAGGCGCCAGCCGCTCCGAAGAAGCGAGTGCGAGGTAAGAAGCCCCGGGCGCGCTTGCACGAGGACGCGGTGATCCACCAGGATTTGTTTTTCGCCGAAGCGCCCATGAACGGTCAGGTGTGACCCGCGAAAACGGGAGATGCGATTGATGCGATTGATTGATGGAGGGAGAAGGGCGATGAGAGTTCAAGACGTGATGATGAGGACTCCGGCAGTCTGTGGGCCGGAAACGAATTTGGGCGCTGCAATCGAAATCATGTGGAACCGCAACTGCGGACTGTTGCCGATCATAAACGCGGAGCAAAAGGTGATCGGAGTCGTGACGGACCGGGACCTGTGCGTAGCTTTGGGAACGCGCAATCGCTTGCCGGGAGAGATTACGGTCGGGCAGGTAACAGGGAGCGTCATCTACTCGTGCGGAGCGGGGGACGACATCCATACGGCCCTCGAAACAATGGGAAGAGAAAAAGTGCGCCGGCTCGTCGTGTTGAACGCACAGGGGGGCGTCGAGGGAATTCTCTCGATGGACGATGTTGTGTTGCATGCGCTGCCGGCCATGGCGGGTGGGCGGACGGAGCTCTCGCAGTCAGAGGTTGTCGAGACTCTACGAAAGGTGTATGGGCCCCAACTGCCGCAGGTGGTCCGCCAGTTGGCGGCATAAACCGAGGCCATGACAATTGGGATCCCGGAAAAGCAGAAAGAGACGAAGGGCAGGATCTCCATGAGATCCATCTCGTCGCCTTGTGACGAAGGCACGTGATGAAATATCGTCGCGCGATGATATCTCATCTTCTGATTTCGTTTTGGGATTGTCGCATCTCCGCTTTGAAATCCGATATCTGACTTCCATTCAGTTATTTGCGAGGAATTCCGTTCATTTTCGGCTATTGGCCTAATTCTTGCATCTAGTGGGGTGCAAACGGAGAGGATGTGCTGAGGATCACGCAGGAAGGCAAAGCAGATTCACCATCGTTGAAGCTTGAGGGTCGGCTGGAAGGAGCTTGGGTGGACGTCCTCAGGAAGGCGTGGAAGGAAGCGATGGGCAGCCTAAGGAGAGGAAAGCCGGTGGTCGACCTCGGGGCTTTGAGCTTTGCGGATGCGGCGGGGCGGGCGCTGCTTCTTGAGATACAGAGGGAGGGGGCGACCCTGCAAAGAGTATCGGAATTCATGAGGCACATCCTCGCGGATATGGACGGTGAAGCAGCCGAAAAAGGAGAGTGAGATGCACGGACCGTATGGAATGGAAGTGGTCGATGATTGCAGAACCTGCACGATTCGAAAGAACGGCTATTTCTGCCAACTGCCCCTGCCAGCTCTCCAAGCTTTCAACGGCTCGAAATTCACGAGCAGTTATCCCAGCGGAGCGGTGCTGTTCGTCGAGGGGCAAGTCCCCCGCGGGGTGTACATGCTCTGCAAGGGCCGGGTGAAACTGACGATGAACTCGGCCGACGGCAGGACTCTCATCGTGCGAATCTGCGGTCCGGGCGAAATCCTGGGCCTGCACGCGGCGCTTACCGGGGAGACATACGAACTCACGGCTGAGGCGCTCCAGCCTTGTCAGGTGAACTTCGTGCGACGCGAGGATTTTCAGAGGCTCGTTCGCGAACACCAGGAGGCCTCGGCGGCAGCGCTGCTGCAGATCAGCAACGGCTACCGTCAAGTTTGCCAAGAGGTTCGCTACCTCGGGCTATCCCGGTCGGCAAGCGAGAAGGTGGCGCAATTCCTGCTGGAATCCTCCGCGAACGCGCAGGAGACGTCGCAAGGAAAGCGATTCAGCCTCGGTCTTACGCATGAAGAGATTTCGCAAATCGTGGGGATTTCCCGCGAGACGGTGACCCGCACGATGACGGACTTCAAGAACAAGATGCTGATCGCGACGAAGGGCTCGGTGATCGTGATTCGAGACGAGCGTGGCCTCAGGGCGCAGGCGGAGGCAGCTTAGAAAGGCGCGCAGCGCGCGAAATGGTGGCACATGGAAGCCAATCATACTTATCAGGTAAGAGCCAAATGTACGAAGCCAAGATCGGGTGTTGTCGCATCCGACGCGATTCCGCGACCGATTTCGTTCAGCGCTCCACCGGAATTTCTGGGTGAGCCATGTGTTTGGACGCCGGAGCATTTCTTCGTGGCGGCGGTCGTCACGTGCTACGTAAGCACTTTTTCCGGCATGTCGGAAGCGTCGAAGTTTGCTTTCGTGGCGCTGGAAGTCGACGCGGAGGGCGTGCTTGAGAAGGGGACCGAAGGCTGGAGGTTTTCGGAAGTGAAGTTGCGTCCGTCGCTGAAGATCGCGGACGAAAAAGATCGAGAGCGTGCATCGAGACTGCTTGAGAAGGCCGAGCGGTCATGCCTCATCGCCCGCTCGATTTCGGCCCGCACAACGCTCGAACCCGCGATCAGCCTTGTACCCGAGCCCGTGCTCACCGGCCCGGCGACCTGAGGCAAGTTGCGGCGCGACGTCCAAATCTGAAGGCGTCGCGCCACATCCACTCTTCCCCTAGAAGCTGTCTACCTGTCTCATAAATGGGCGTGCGGGAAGCCAAAAGTTTCTTCGGGGACCTGAACCCCGCCTTTTCTTCGCTCGGGATGTCGGAGCTGAAGCTCCCACCCACCAACAGACATTTGGGAGCTGGCTTCTAGTGCATCGCGTGAACCGAATC
>Ga0335073_10003406_pt1 | contig 22120 bp, 22 predicted proteins | sample Lox_Sample_22_FD_207093 | JGI IMG/M metagenome (GOLD analysis project Ga0335073, IMG submission 207093) | Soil microbial communities from Loxahatchee National Wildlife Refuge, Florida, United States - Lox_Sample_2.2 | ecosystem: Environmental > Terrestrial > Soil > Wetlands | place: USA...
AATTGCTCTCTGAAGTACCCATTTGATCATGTCGTTTTCTCCTGTCTCCAACGTTGAGACGGATTAGCGCTCCCGAGTGTGACATGACTGACGTTATAGAATCGCGTTCTCCAATATCGCCCGAGGACACCGGCCAGTCTGTGAGGGGCTTCAGCCTCGCTTCTGCGCGACATTGCGGAGCTTAAGCTCCGCGCGGGATGAATCCCGCCCTCCAGACGCGCGGATGCCCAGCCCCGGGAAAGACACTGGCGCGCGGCGATTAGTGGGCGCGCAGTTCCTCGACGCGTTCGACGATACGGCCTTTCGGGCTTTCATTGTAGGTGATCTTCACGACGTCACCCACTGCGATGCCGGGTTGAGGCGCGGGCAGCTTGAAATCGAAACGCTTCTTTTCACCCTCGGTGGTGACATCCAGGTCGATCAGAGTTTCCTTCAACTGCGCTACCTGGCCGACCAGGATTTTTCGCTGGATCGATTTCGCATGGTTCCCGGTGCGCAGGAAGGAGTCGATCCATCCGTGCTCGCGCAGATTTTCCTCTTCGATCTGCCGGGTCCAGGAGCTCAGAATGCTGGAGCGGTTCAGATAACCCACGAATTTGTTGGCGGCGCCGCGTTCGACCACGGGCAGACGGCCGATGTTGTATCGCAGCATGCGATGGAGAGCGTCGAGGGCGGGTTCGTCGGGATAGGCGACAACGGGGTTCTCGGTTCCGGCTTCGATGACTTTCATCTTGCCCGAGGAATCGAGCTCTAACGCACGGAGCAGGTCGCCCTGGGTCACGATACCGGCGAGTTTGCCGTCCGCTTCGCAAATTGGCAGCCCTCGAGTGATATTGAATGCCGGATCGCCGCGGCCGATGCGTTCGGCAAGCTCGGCTACAGTCATGTCCGGAGGAATGGCAGGCACGTCTTTGCGCATGACTTCGCCGACGCGCACCACCTCCAGAACGCCGACTTCGAAATCGGTGGGCACCGTGAGGCCGCGGCGCGTGAGCTTTTCGGTCATGATGGAGCTTTTCAGGTAGCGAATCGCGATCATATCGGCGATCACGCAGGTGATCATCAGCGGCAGAACGGAGTTGTAGTCCCGGGTGATTTCAAAAGCGAAGACGATCAGCGCGAAGGTGGCGCGCGCGGCGGCCCCGAAAACGGCGCCCATGGCCACCAGCGCGTAGGCGCCCGGCGCGAGATGCGCCCCCGGAACGAATTGATTGATGACCAACGCGAACACGCCGCCCAGCGCGGCGCTCGACATGAACATGGGAGCCAGCAATCCGCCGGAAGTTCCGGATCCGAGAGAGATCACCAGCGCGAGCGCCTTGAAAATGAACAGCAGGACGAGAACCTTCAGGGCAAGATTGTTATGAAGGATGTCGGAGATGGTGTCATACCCGACGCCGAGCACGCGGGGAACGAAAAAGCCGATGACGCCCAGGAAAAACGCGCCGATTGCGGGGTGCCAGAGATCATCGAGCGGCACCCGATCAAAGAGATCCTCGACCCAGTACAGAAGCTTTGTAAAACCGATCGCGGCGAACCCGCAAAGGACCCCGAGCAGCAAGTACCACGGCAAGCCATGAAGAGCATCGAAGTCGACATTGGGATCCATGGAGAACATGGAAGTTTGGCCGAGAAGAACCGAGCGAACGAAGGTCGCGATGGTGGTGGCGATCACCAGAGGAATGAAGGAACGGGCGCGAAACTCGAAAAGAAGCAGCTCGATGGCGAGAATCACGCCGGCGATGGGCGTGTTGAATGTCGCCGCCATGCCGGCGCCCGCGCCGCAGGCCAGCAGAACTTTGCGCTCGGAGGCGGTGGTGGCGATAAACTGGCCAACCAGGGATCCCACCGCGCCGCCGGTTTGAATGATCGGGCCTTCAGCGCCGAATGGACCTCCCGTACCAATCGCGATCGCAGCGGAAATCGGCTTGAGGATAGCGACTTTCGCTTCAATGCGGCTGCGGCTGGTGAGCACGGCCTCCATCGCCTCCGGGATGCCGTGGCCCTTGATTTTACTGGAGCCGTACTTGGCCATCACCCCGACAATCAGACCGCCGATCACGGGGATCAGAATAATCCAATAACCGAGGTGCGCCGCCGCCGGGCTGCGGAAGTGAAAAGACCAGGTCTGATAGAAGGAGAGGTTGGTGAATAATCCGATCAGATCGTAAAGAGCGTAGGCGATAAGTCCGGCAATCACGCCGATCAACGCGGCCAGGAGCGAAATGTAGCCAAGGCGGAACATACCGGATTCCGGCCTGCCGGGAACAACGGGTTGAGTCTGACTAGCCAAAGAAATCACCTCTGACGGTGCCGCAACGCGTGCGCCATAACCGTCTGCAAAGCTCGCAAAATGGTAAGACCCGACGTACGCAGCTCCGCCTGATTCGGAAGAGCGACGTGGCGCAGGATTTCATCTCCGCGTTTGGTGAGTCGCAACAAAACCTGGCGCCGGTCTTTGGGATCGCGCATCCGTTTCAAAAGGCCGTGCATTTCAAGGCGATCGACCAGCTCCACCGCGCTGTGATGCTGGATTTGAAGGCGCTCCGCAAGCACGCCGATGGTCGGCTCAAGCGAAATCGGCAATCCCTTGACGGCGAGCAGCGCCTGAAACTGTTGCGGCTCGATGCCGGCGGCGCGCGCGGCCTGCTCACTCAGGTTTTCAAAACGGCGCAATTCGTAGCGGAACTCCGCCAGCGCGCGGTAATCAAATTCCCTCTCGACGGAGCTCTTGCTCACGCTTAAATTATATCGTAACGCGATGTAAAATGCGGGCCGGCCGAGTTAGTTTTGGAGGTGGGGCAGGCTTTCAGCTACAACGGTAGGACCAGATTTATTTCGCGAGATTCAATCGCTTTCTTGGCTTAGCAAGTTGGGGGTGTCGGCGCGCCGGTCGGGCGATACGTTACCGCCAGTGGCCGGACGGTAACATCTTTGATAGTGCCTGAAATCCGCGTTGATTCGGGATGCGCGCCCGCCATAACTGGAGGGGCGATAACGGGTTCTACAGCCCCGCCAGTTATGGCGGGGGCTCTCCATGCTTCAGGTTCAACGCAGATTTCAGGCACGACCCACATCTTTCATCCTTCGCCTCGCCTGTAGTATTCTGGAGAGTTAGAAGTCTACCAATTTCTGGAGGTCGGTTGCAGCCATGCCCGCCACATTTCGAAGATTCCTTTTTGCGGTTCCCCTAGCTGCCCTGTTTTCGACCGTCTGCCTGGCTCAGACGACGGCGTTCGAGGGTGACGTGAAAGGGGTCGACGGCCAGCCTTTAAAGGGCGCCGTGATCCATCTGGAACGTACAGATATTAAAGGTAATTACAAGGTCAAGACCGATAAGAAGGGCCACTATTATTACGGCGGCCTTCCGCTCGGGACTTACAAGATTTCGGTCGAGGTTGAAGGTAAGGAGATGGATTCGGTGAACAACGTCCGATCCAAGCTCGGCGATCCGACCGAACTCAGTTTCGACCTGAAGCAGGCGGCGGCTCGCGCGGCGGCGGCCGGCGGAACTCAGGCTGCGGCCGAAGCGCAGGACGCCGAACGCGGAATGAGCGCGTCGCAGAAAAAAGATTACGAAGAAAAGCTGAAGAAGCAGCAGGCGGATATGGCCAAAAATAAGGCGCTGAACGATGCCTTCAACGCCGGCGTCCAGGCCGAAGACGCCAAGCAGTGGGACATCGCCGTCCAGCAGTTCGAAAAAGCGTCCGAGCTCGACCCGAAACAGAACGTGGTCTGGGGACGGCTGGCCGATAGTTATATCAATCTGGCCAACACCAAAGCCGGCGCCGAACGCGACGCCGCGCTCGATAAGGGCGTCGCCGCGTATCAGAAAGCGATCGAATTGAAGCCCGACGCTCCGGAGTATCACAACAACTACGCGCTGGCGCTGGCCAAGCAAAAGAAGTTCGCCGACGCGCAGGCGGAATTGACCAAGGCGGCGCAGCTCGATCCGGCTTCGGCGGGGAAATATTATTACAACCTCGGTGCGGTGCTGGTGAATACGGGCCAGACCGATCAGGCGATCGAGGCGTTCAAAAAAGCGATCGACACCGATCCGAATTATGCCGAAGCGTATCTGCAATACGGCATCACGCTGATGGGCAAGGCCACGCTCGGCTCGGACGGCAAGATGGTTCCGGTGCCGGGTACGGCCGAAGCGTTCCAGAAATATTTGCAGTTGCAGCCCAACGGGAAAGATGCCGAGACCGCGAAACAGATGCTGGCTTCGCTCGGCCAGAGTGTCGACACGACGTATAAGAAAACCAAGAAGTGATTTTGCGGTTAATCCTCGAAGCCGTTATCGCTGTGCTGGTGATCAGCATGGTGCGGTCGGTGATCGGGATTGTGGCGAAGGCGCTGTTTCAATCGGCGATGCGCCCGGGCGGCCAGGCGCCGCCGCGCCCGAGCGTTCCTTCGGGCGGGGAACTCAAAAAAGACCCGGTGTGCGGTACGTATATCTCCATCGCCACGGCGGTTCACAAGAAAGTCGGCTCTGAGATGTATTATTTCTGCTCGACGGAATGCCGGGACCGGTTCCGGCATAGTTAATTTGATCGCTATTTCTGCCCGGCGACTTGCAGATTATGCCAGCCCGCCCAGGAATAAACCGCCGCTGAGCCGGCGTTGATTCCGGTCCACGTCCAGTCCGCCGCCGGACTCTGCCAGGCGCGGAAAATGTGCGTCTCCTGAAGCACGGCGGAGGCTCCGCACAACGCGGCTTTGATCCCGATCATGCGGCCCCACTGCGGCTGGCCCTGCGAATTCGCGAACAATCCATTCGTTTCCACCGCTCCGGCGTTCGCCGCGCGGCGCGTGGTGACGGTGTCGAAGACCAGACTGGCGGCGCAGCCGGCGGCCAGGGTCAAACGGCGAACCCACACCCGTTTCGGCGTGCGCGGATGCTCGGAATCGAGCAGGTTCGCCGCGGAAATCGCCGATCCTGAACACGCGGCCAGCAGAGCGATGCACAATACTTTCACGCTGACCTTATCGGTCAGGAAAAAGGGAGCGCGAGAAGATAAAACAGCAGCAGCGCGAGCGCGTCTCCGGTAAAAATATAAACCGGCCACGGACCCAGGTAATTGAGCAGGGAAATCCGCTCCGGCTTGGCGCGCAGATAGAGATAATTGGTCTTGAAGATCCAGTCAAAGACGGCATCGAACGCCGCGAACCCGTTCAGGATCGCGTAGGATCGCCACATCGCGCCGCGGCGCAGCGTGGCGGATTTCATCCACACCAGCGTCAGCACCGCCGCGATCGACGTGCCGTGCGCCACAAAAAACTGGATCGCGTCATACGACGGAAAGGCCGACCACAAATCCGGCGTGATCATCGCCATGCTGCTTCCGGCGAGCGCCGCGAAATAGGCGAACTCGAAGCACCACTGGATTCCGGCGAGCGTCGCGAAAATCGTACACCACAGGGTGAAATCGCAAAGCTGGAGCGGCAACTCATCGGGAAAGCGGGCGTTGCCGGTGTACAGAAGATACCCGTACCAGGCCAGCGTATTCGCCAGCAGAAAAATGCCGAGTCCGGCCCGAACACGGCGCGACGCATCGCGGCTGCGCCTGCCGATCATCGCCAGCAGCAGCGCCACCGCGGGAATCGCGGCGATGATCAGCAGATGTCCGGGGGCGAGAAGGCGCATTCAGGTTTTCGGCGCCGCGTTGAACTCGCAGCCGAGCAGCACAATGATCGCCAGCACATACATCCACACCAGCAGCGCCAGCCCCGCGCCCACGCTGCCGTACATCACGTTGTAATTGGCCACGTGCCGCACGTACCAGGCGAAGCCCAAGGTGGCCAGCAGCCACAGAAACGTCGCCAGAATCGCGCCGGGAAAAACCTTGCGCAATTCCTGTTTGCGGTTCGGACCCCAATAATAAACCAGCGCCGTCGCCAGCACGATGGAGCCGCTGGCCACCACGAATCGCACCGCCTGTCCGGCCAGCAGAACCCAGCCGCGGCCCTCCGCGGACATGCCCATCCATTGAATGATGGCGCGCTCACTGCGATGGCCGAAGACGATCAGCGCCGATGCGCCGATCACCGGCAGCGCCGAGGTCAGAGCCAATAGAATCGCGACGACGCGTTCTTTAAGGAAAGTGCGGCCGTGCGGGATGCGGTAGACCGCGCGAAATCCTTCCATCAAGCTCATCATCGCGCCGGAGGCCGCAAACAAAGCGAGGAGGGTCGCGCCGACCAGCAGCCATCCGGGACGCTCGCCGTGCACCACGAACAATCGCCGCACCACTTCTTCGCTCCCCGGCGGCACCACGTCGAACAGCAGATGCACCACGGTGCGCGACAGCGCTTCGGCTTTCGCCTGCACCAGAATCGCGGCGATGGTGGTCAGCATGGGGAAGAAAGAAAGCAGCCCGGAATAGGCGATGCCTTTCGCCGTGCCGAAGCAGCCGTCCTTATGCAAGGCGATGGAGGCGGCGCGCAGCCTCGGCCAGAATTCCGGCCAGTAGCTCCGTTCGATGAGGTGCAGCTTCGGCCCTACCGCCTTCATGCCTGTTCGCGAGGTACTGCGACTTCGATCATACGGCATCCGTGTTATTCTGAAAAGGTCTGGCATGCCCATTTTGGGCATTGTTTTCGGTATTATTTTCGGCATTATTTTTCGATAGAGGAGCGGGGGCCAACAGTAGCCCGGCGCGCAGTTCCGGCGAGGCCGGAGCGCCTGGCGAAAGGGGCAGCCTCGCCGAAATCGCCGCGATGGTCTCGCCGCGCGGCGGTTGGTGGGCAAGGCCAAGACCTGCTCACTGTCATTCGTTCAAAAAAAGAAACGAATGGAGCGCTATCGGGGCCTTCCCTTTCGCTCCACTACATTTATGAACCTTTTTGAGCTCACGCGAGCCCTGGTGGATATTGACTCGGTCACTCCCAATGAGGAGCGCGCCGGCGAATTTCTGTTCGACTATCTTGCCAAAATCCCGGGCGCGCAGGTGGAGCGGATGCCGGTGGAGCCGCACCGCTTCAACGTGTACGCGTATTGGGACCAGCCGGTGGTCGCGCTTTCGACGCATATCGATACGGTGCCGCCGTTCTTCGCCTCGCGCGACGACGGCGAGTTCCTCTGGGGCCGCGGCGCGTGCGATACCAAGGGCATCATCGCGTCAATGATTTTCGCCGTTCGCGATTTATTGGCCGCGGGCGAACGCCGTGTGGCGCTGCTGTTCGTGGTCGGCGAGGAGCGCAATAGCGCCGGCGCGATGGCCGCGGCGAAACAGCCGCGCGGCACAAAATTCCTGATCAACGGCGAACCCACTGAGAGCAAGCTCGCGCTGGGCTCGAAAGGCGCGCTGCGATTCGAGGTGGTCTCGCATGGAAAAATGGCGCATTCGGCCTATCCGCATCTGGGCGAATCGGCGATCGAAAAATTGCTCGACGTGCTCGATCGGCTGCGCCGCATGACGCTGCCCGTCGATGAAATGTTCGGCGCGAGCACCGTGAATATCGGCACCATCGAAGGCGGCCGTGCGCCGAATGTGATTCCCGATTATGCCAAAGCCGAGATTTTTTTTCGCCTGGTCGACGACGGCGCGTCCACGCGAACGGCGATGCAAGCAATCGCCGGTGGCCAGGCGGAATTGACGGAAGTTCTGTGCCTTCCCGCCCAGAAATTCGGCCGGCTCGACGGATTCGAGACCAGCGTGGTGTCATTTGCCACCGATATCCCGACGTTCAACGGCGCCTGGGGTGAGCCGTTCCTGTTCGGCCCCGGCAGCATTCACGTGGCGCACACGGCGGAGGAACGCATCGCGAAAAAGGAAATGACCGCAGCGGTTCAGGTTTATCAAAACATGGTGAGGCAGTTACTCAGGTAATGGAGGAGCGCCCCCGCCATGACTGGCAGGGCTGTAATGCGCCGGGGGCAGGAAACAGATATGAGCGAAAAAATTCGTGTCGGTGTTTTGGGCGCGACCGGAATGGTCGGTCAGGAATTTGTCCAGTTTTTGCGGGACCATCCCTGGTTCGACCTGGCGTGGCTCGGCGCGAGCGATCGTTCCGCCGGAAAACCGTATCGCGAAGCGACCACCTGGCGGCTCGGCGGCATCACTCCGGCGCACGTGCGCGATATCGTTGTTTCCGAATGCAAACCGTCGGACGACGCGCCACGCCTGCTTTTTTCCGCCATGGACGCCTCCGTCGCCACCGAAATCGAGCGCGCCTTTGCGCAGGCCGGGCACACCATCGTTTCCAATTCGCGCAATCACCGCATGGATGATGACGTTCCGCTGCTGGTTCCCGAAATCAACGCAGATCATCTCCAGCTGATCCCGGAGCAGCAGAGGAAGCGCGGCTGGCATGGCCAGATCGTCACCAATCCGAATTGCTCGACCGTGGTTCTGGTGATGGCGCTCGCGCCGCTAAAGCAGTTCGGCATTCGCCGCGTCATCGTCACCACCATGCAGGCGATCTCCGGAGCCGGTTATCCCGGCGTCGCGTCGATGGACATCAACGCTAACGTGATCCCGTTCATCGGCGGCGAAGAAGACAAAATGGAGCGCGAAACCCAAAAAATCCTGGGTGACTTTTCGCACCATCGCATTGAGCCGCTGGCGGCGAAGGTAAGCGCCCAATGCAATCGCGTGCCGGTGGTCGATGGGCACACCTTGTGCATCTCCGTCGAGCTGGAAAAGAATCTATCGGAATCCGAAATCATCGCCGCGATGCGCGCGTGGCGCGGCGTCCCGCAGCAAAAAGGTCTGCCGAGCGCGCCGCCGTGCCCCGTCGTTTATATGGAAGAACCCGACCGACCGCAGCCGCGCCGCGATGTCGAGCGCGAAAACGGAATGACCGTTTTCATCGGCCGCTTGCGCAAATGTCCGGTGCTCGATTATAAATTCGTCGCGCTGGGCCACAACACCGTTCGCGGCGCGGCCGGCGCGGCCGTGCTGAACGCCGAATTGATGCGCGAAGAAGGTTTCCTCAAATGATCGTGATGAAATTCGGCGGCTCCTCCGTCGAATCGTGGGAAGCCATTGCTCGCGTGGCCGGAATCGTCGAATCGAGAATCGCCCAGCGTCCGGTGGTGGTCGTTTCGGCGATGGGCAAGACGACCAACAAACTGCTGGCGATCGCTTCCGCGGCCGTCGCGGGCAAGCGTGAAGAAGCGCTCGATCAACTGGCGCAGTTGCGCGACTTTCACCGCCGCGAATCCTCCGGCGCCGATCAGGAAATCGAATCGCACTTCGCCGAGCTGGGCGAACTGGTCCGCGGACTCGCCGTGATGGGCGAACTCACTCCGCGCGCCACCGACGCCATCTCCGCTTATGGCGAACGTCTTTCGAGCATCATCGTGACGTCCGCGTTTCGCGCGCGCGGCATGGACGCGGTCCACCTGGACTCCAGAAAATTCATCATCACCGATCGCCGCCACACCCACGCCGCGCCGCTCTTCAGCGAAACCTACGCGCGCCTATCCACCATCCCGCCGATCGCCCAAAAGAACGTCGTCGTCATGGGCGGATTCATCGCGTCCACCGAAGAAGGCGTCACCACTACGCTCGGCCGCGGAGGGTCGGATTATACGGCATCCATCGTCGGCGCGGGCATCGGCGCGGAAGAAATTCAAATCTGGACCGACGTCGACGGCATGCTCACCGCCGATCCGACGATTCTTCCCGGCGGCCGTCGCGTCGAAACCTGCTCCTTCGCCGAAGCCGCGGAACTGGCCTATTTCGGCGCCAAAGTCCTGCATCCGGCCACCGTTCTTCCCGCCATCGAAAAAAATATTCCGGTGCGAATCCTGAATTCGCGCCGTCCTGACGTCGCCGGCACGCTGATCGTCGCCGCAGCGCCGCCGACCGCCAACGCCATCCGCTCCATCGCCTGCAAACGCAATATCACCGTCGTCAACATCGTTTCGACGCGCATGTTCATGGCCCACGGTTTCCTGCGCCGCATTTTTGAGGTGTTCGACCGCTTCGAAACTCCCGTCGATATGCTGGCCACTTCCGAAGTCAGCGTATCGATGACCATCGACAACACCTGCGCGCTCGACGCCATCCGCGCCGAGCTGGAAACATTTTCCGAAGTTTCCGTTGAAACCGGTCAATCCATCGTCTGCCTGGTGGGCGACAACATTCGCCACACCCCCGGCGTCGCGGCGAGAATTTTCGGCGCTTTGAAAGACGTAAATGTGAGAATGGTCTCCCAAGGCGCGTCGCTGTTGAATTTCAGCCTGGTGGTCGCGGCAGCGGACCTGCGCCGCGCGGTAGAATCGCTGCACGCGGAATTTTTTCCGCCGCAGGGTTAGCGCATGCTGAATAAGCCGACCGGCGGATGCCGGTGTGGGAGAGATTCAGAGTCTCATGAAACTGGCGATCATCGGTTATGGAAAAATGGGCAAGCTGGTGGAGCAGCTTGCGCCCGAATACGATTTCGAAATTCACGCCCGCATCGATCTCGGCCATGATCTGAAGCAGGCTGAAGGAGCCGACGCCGCCGTCGAATTCACCGAACCGCACGCGGTCGCGTCGAATATCGAAAAACTCGCGGCGCTGAAAGTGCCGGTGGTCGCCGGCACCACGGGATGGCTGAAGGATCTCGATCGCGTCCGCGCCGCGGTCGAAAAAAACAATTCCGCGCTGGTCTGGAGCCCCAATTTTTCAATCGGCGTGAACGTTTTTTCGCGGCTGGTCGCCGAAGCCGCGCGCCTTCTTGCCGATGAGCCGCAGTACGGCGCGTGGGCCTGGGAAATTCATCATCACACCAAGAAAGACGCGCCGTCGGGCACGCTGATCAAGCTGGTGGACGACATGAAACGCGCCGGCTACACGCGCCCGATCGATACCGGCTCGAATCGCGCCGGAGCGCATCCGGGAACGCACGAAATTGGTTTCGATTCGGCCGCCGATACGATCACGCTGCGCCACACCGCTCGCAGCCGCGAAGGTTTCGCGCGCGGAGCCTTGAAAGCGGCGCAATGGATCCCCGGAAAACACGGCGTATTCAAATTCGAAGACGTGTTATTCGGGGTTCGCTGAGAGTGGCTCTGTCGAAAATCAACCCCGCCATCACTGGCGGAAGCCGAAATGTTTTGAACACCCTCGCGCCACGATTCGGGCAAAATAAAGAAAGAGGCAAACAACATGTTCACAGGATGCGGAACAGCCCTGGTCACCCCGTTCGACAAAAATCTGCGCGTCGATGAAACCGCGCTGCGGCGGCTGGTTCGCCGCCAGATCGACGCCGGAATCAATTTTCTGGTCCCCTGCGGCACCACCGGCGAAAGCCCCACGCTCACGCGCGTTGAGCATCTTCGCGTCATCGAAATCACGGTTGAAGAAGCCAAGGGAAAGGTTCCCGTGCTCGGCGGCGCCGGCGGATATAACACGGCCGAGGTGATCGAACTGGCGAATGAGCTGCGCGAAATCGGCGTCGACGGCATTCTTTCCGTCACGCCTTATTACAACAAGCCCACGCAGGAAGGCCTCTATCAGCATTACAAGGCGATCGCCGCCGCCGTCCCGTTGCCGATGGTGATTTACAGCGTGCAGGGCCGCACCGGCGTGAACGTCGAACCGGCCACGCTGAAGCGCCTTGCCGGAATCGACAACATCGTCGGCGTGAAGGAAGCGTCGGGCAACATCGGCCAGATGGCGCGTGTGGTTCACGAAGTTCCCGACCGCTTCAACGTCCTGAGCGGCGACGATTCCATCACGCTGCCGCTGATCGCTCTCGGCGGACGCGGAATTGTTTCCGTCGTCTCGAATGAAATTCCGGGCGAGATGACTCGCCTGACCCAGCTCGCGATGAAGGGCGATTTCGCCCAGGCGCGCGCGCTGCAACGGCAATGGCTGCCGCTGATGGAAGTGAACTTCGTCGAATCGAATCCGATTCCGGTCAAAGCCGCCATGGCGTTGATGGGCCTGCTCGAACCGGTGTGGCGTTTGCCGATGTGCGCGCCGATGCCCGCCAGCCAAGCCAAAATCGAAGCGGTGCTCAATTCCTGCGGCCTCCTCGCCAGCGCGCGGAGCTCGCATGCGGACTGAGCGCACCGCGCCGGCGTTGTGCGCGCTTAAGGAAGAGTTAGAGAAATTATTCGACGAGAAACCCGCAGTCTATTCCGATCAACACTTCGCTCTCTTCGAGCACTTCAAACAAGCGCTGAACGAAGGCCGTATCCGCGCGGCCGAACCTGACGCGTCCACCGCCACCGGCTGGCGCGTCAACGCCTGGGTAAAAAAAGGAGTGCTGGCCGGCTTCCGCATGGGCGCGATCGTCGATATGTCGATCGACCCCGCGCGCCAGCCGTGGTTCGATAAATCCACCTGGCCGGTGAAACATCTCACGCCCGACAGCGGAGTGCGCATCGTCCCCGGCGGCTCCAGCATTCGCGACGGCTGCTACATCGGTAAAGGCGTTACGTGCATGCCGCCGATGTACATCAACACCGCGACCTGGATCGGCGACGGAACCATGATCGATTCGCATGCCCTGGTCGGAAGCTGCGCGCAGCTTGGCAAAAATTGCCATATTTCAGCGGCAGCGCAAATCGGCGGCGTGCTCGAGCCCGTTGGAGCCTTACCCGTGGTGATCGAGGACGACGTTCTGGTCGGCGGAAATTGCGGCGTCTACGAAGGAACCGTGGTAAAGAGAAAATGTGTCCTCGGCAGCGGCACCATTCTTACGCGATCGACCCCGGTCTACGACGTGGTTCGCGGCCAGGTTCACCGAGCCACCGGCGAAACGCCGCTGATCATTCCCGAAGGCGCGGTGATCGTCCCCGGTTCGCGCGCAATTTCACACGGACCCGGCAAGGAATGGGGAATTTCGTTGTACACGCCGGTCATCGTCAAATATCGCGACGAAAAAACCGATTCCCGCGTCCAGCTCGAAGATCTGCTGCGCTAGCTCTGTCCCCTTTTTCAGCACCCTGCCAGGGTAAGGCGCCAGGTGGCAGGGTCCGGCTGAAAGCCCGCCCCACACAGCGCTCCATGCCATTCTGGTAGCCTACGTTCAACCACTCTTATGCGATTCGTTTTTGCGATTTTCTTTCTGCTCAGCGCCGGACTCTTCGCCCAGACGCCGCCTCCGGGACGCGCGGTGTTCGAAGCGCATTGTTCGGTCTGTCACGGCACACGTGGCAATGGAGGCGAGCTGGGTCCAGCCATCGCCGAACGCCTGCTGCATTACAGCGACACGGAGTTGAACACGCTGATTCACGAAGGCCTGCCCAATTCCGGCATGCCCGCGAATAATTTGACCGCGGAAGATACCCGAATCCTGGTCGAATTTCTGCACACGCTGCGATCGCTTGAAGCTCCGGTGGAGACGCGTGCGAAAATTTCCCTGGCCGGCGGAGCGGCGCTCGAGGGACGGGTGATGAACCAAAGTTCCTGGGACGTGCAGCTTTTAACCGACGACGGCCGCATTCATCTGCTGCGCAAAGACGGCGACGTATATCGCCAGGTGACCAGCGAGAAGGATTGGCCCAGCTACAACGGCGAGTTCAGCGGGAATCGCTACACCACGCTCGACCAGATCAATAAGAGCAACGTCGGAAAGCTGGCGCCGACGTGGGTTTTCACCATGCTCAACGTGGCGCGGCTGCAAACCACGCCGATCGTGGTCGACGGGATCATGTATGTGACCAGCGCCAATGAATGCTACGCGCTCGATGCCGGCTCCGGGCGCGAGATCTGGCACTACCAGCGGCGTCGCACCAAGAATCTGGTCGGCAATGCGGCGGGCGGAATCAATCGCGGCGCGGCAGTCGCGGGCGACCGTCTGTTCATGGTCACCGACAACGCGCATATTATCGGCCTCAACCGCTTCACCGGACGCCTGCTGTGGGAAACGGTGATGGCGGACTGGCATCTGAATTACAACGCGACGGCCGCGCCGCTGGCCGTGGATGGGATGGTGATTTCCGGAACGGCGGGCGGTGATGAAGGCGCGCGCGGATTCGTGGCCGCCTTCGATCAAGCCACGGGCAAAGAGGTCTGGCGCTTCTGGACCGTCCCCAAGCGCGGCGAACCGGGTTCGGAAACCTGGCGGGGCGACGATATCGACCACCCCAGCGGAGCCACCTGGCTCACCGGCACTTACGATCCGCAGCTGCACACGCTGTATTGGCCGACAGGAAATCCCGGACCGGATCTCGACGGCGATCAGCGCGGCGGCGACAATTTATATACCAGCTCGATTGTCGCGCTGGACGTGAACACCGGAAAAATGAAGTGGTATTTCCAGTACACGCCCCATAACGTCTGGGATTGGGACGCGGAGCAGCCGCCGGTGCTGGTCGATACCACCTGGAACGGCCAGCCGCGAAAATTGCTGCTGCACGCCAATCGCAACGGAGTCTTCTACGTGCTCGACCGGACCGATGGCAAACTGCTGCTCGCCCGGCCGTTCGTTCGCCGCCTGACGTGGGCGAGCGGCATCGACAAGCAGGGCCGTCCCATCCTGAATCCCAACCAGGAGCCAACCGAGGCCGGGAACCGCATCTGCCCCTCGCTCGAAGGCGGCACGAACTGGTTCTCGACGTCGTTCAATCCGGCGACCGGATTGTATTACGTGCAGACCATGGAAAAATGCGACCTGTTTACCAAACGCGCGGCCCCATGGCGAGCCGGAAGCGGCTATTTCGGCGGATCGTTCGAGGAAGCGCCCGGCGACAAGGCCCAAAAAATCCTGCGCGCGATCAACATAGAAACCGGCGCGATCGCCTGGGAGCTTCCCCAGACCGGACCCGCCAATTCCTGGGGCGGAACGCTTTCCACCGCCAGCGGCCTGGTTTTTTTCTGTGAAGACAGCGGGGCGCTGATGGCCGTCGACGCCACAGACGGAAAACCGCTGTGGAAGTTTCAGGCCAATCAGCTCTGGAAGGCCTCCCCGATGACTTACAGGTTCGACGGCAAACAGTACGTGGCCGTCGCATCCGGATCAACCATTCTTGCGTTCGCGCTGATGAACTGATCCGTCCTGATGAAGTGATAAAGGATGAATGGGTTAGCGCCGCCGGCCAGCGCGCTGAAACAGCCCCAGATCGCTGCGCTCGTAGATCGCGGTCAGGATGGCGTCCGCCGCAACCGCGGTCAGAACGCCCCGCCACTTATATTCGAGCGGCGCGAAAATGGCGGCCGCTGCCGCTGCCGCACCCACTCCCAAACGGATCTTTTGTTCCAGATCGCTCATTTGTTTGCACTCCCGTAACGTTAAATTTAGGACAGAAATCCGGCTTCGCCGAGTTTCATCGAGGCTTAGAGTGTGTTACGGGAGTATATGTTTCTCTCAATCTGCGAGCTTTTCTGTTTTTTCCGCCTGGCCCTGCGCTCTCGACGGCGACAGTTTTAAGCTCTGGGGCGTTTCTATAAACCGCAGGCAGCATGCGGAGCGCGCCTGTCTGCGAGTTTGAAACGAACCGGCCAAACCAATCCCGCCGGCCTTTTTAATGCGGAGCCTTTATGTAGGTCTTTTTATTTTCAGTTGGTGCGGATGAGAGGACTTGAACCTCCACTCCCTTGCGAGAACTAGAACCTGAATCTAGCGCGTCTGCCAATTCCGCCACATCCGCACAAATCGGGAAAGCAATTCCATTGTCCAGGATCGGCGGCTTCCCGTCAAATCGCGTTATTGTTTGTCCAGTACCAGCTTGACGTCGAATTCGCCCCGCTGCGGAATGGTGACCTGGCTGCGGATCACCAGGGTGCGGCCGCCATCGGCCAGCTCCCAGATTTCTTTCGAGCTGATGGCGATGCCGCGATAATCGAGCGTGTATTCGATTAACAGATCGTCTCCAACCCATTTGGCCGAGCCTTTGGCGTCGGAATCCTGAATGCGATTCACGCAGGGCTGGCCGTCGGTGCTGTATTTGATCTGGGTGGTCGATTCGCCGCGCTCGCCTTTCTGATAGCTGGTGTATTCGAGCGCGGGATCGTGATGCTTAATGCTGCGCGTGATGATCTGCGGCGCGGGCATGCCGCCGAAATCGCTTTTGGCGGGGTTCATTTTCCACTCGCCGGTGAAATCGGGTTTGGCGGCGAACAGAACGGTCGCGAACAGGACGCCGGCGGCAACGGATCGGAGCATAACCCTCAGCAAATTATAACAGTACCCATGGTACCTGATTCGCCGGCTTGCATAAATCCGCGATTCGAACCACGGATCGTGTGGCTTCGGACGCACGGGGGGCTTGACAAGCAGAGCGCGCTGACTAGAATAGGGATAATCTGCGTTCTATGCCGGGCTGTGAGCACAAGCGCACTGAATTTCTGATGCGGCGCGACGGGGTCGACTACCTGCGATGTCTGGAGTGTGGCCAGGTTTTCGAGGCTGACGACCTGGAGCAGGTACCGCTCTACGAAGACGACGAGGAACCGCGGCGGAAACGGGCGTCGTAAATCGAAAGCCGATCAGACCGTCGCCTGGCGTGGAACGGCGCTGTTCCACAACACGCGGCGGCCCCATTTGTGCGCGAAGGCGTACTCCAGGCCGAGATTCAGCAGCGTGATCACGGGCACCACCGCCAGCAGCGGGAACAACACGACGGTTGCCCGGCGCTCCCGCATTAAATTGCAGCCGATGGAGGCGACCGCGCGGGTGAGCTTCAGATAGTCGCCGGATTCGCCGGCGACAGCACTGCGGCCCTGCTTCAATCCAGCCAGAAATTCGGAGGCGTTGCGCGCGCCGGGGATCTCCGTATAAGTGTGGCCGAGGCACGCCATGGTGTGGGCGTCGCTGCCGCCGACCGCGACCTTTCCGTGCTGCGAGGCGTAGCTGGCTGCGCGCCGATTGGCGACCTCGAGCATCTGTCCATTACGCGTTTCGACCGCGGGAAAACGGGCGGTGAATTCGTCGAAATCGGCATCGCGGCGCGAGCCGGTCAGCGAGGAAAAAACGTGATTCACGCTGAACAGCAGACCGCGCTCTTCGAGATAGGCGAGCAGTGACGGCATGTCCGCGGCGCGGCGCTGCAATTCGGCGTGGTCGCGCTCCGCGATGCCGTAAACGCCCATGTGCAGGCGCATGCCAGTGCTGGTAAGGCAGCTCACCTCCTCGCTCAGAAAGAAATCCGCATGGCGGCGCAGCGGCTCCACCGCGTCGATCGAATCGTGATCGGTCACGGTGACCAGGTCCATGCCGCGGGCTTTCAGCGTCGCGTAGACTTCCCGCGGGTCGTTGTAGCTTTCGCGGCAAATGCGGTCGAGCACGGGCACGGTGCACATGCCCGAATGAATGGTGTGGACGTGCAGATCGCACTTCATGCGCTTCCGTTATAACAGTCGATTGTTACAATCTCGATTCCCGCGCCAAAAACATTCGTTACATTTTATGTTTTGATGGATTCGCTTTGCGGCAGCGGCGGCGGCGTGAGATGCTGGAACAGAGGTGCCGACGGGAAAAGGGTGCTGCGGATTGTCTCGATAGGCGGAGGAAACGGTCTTTCGACGCTGCTGCGCGGCCTGAAGCGCTACGCCCGGGCGGAGCGGGAAGCGCTGGATATTACAGCGATTGTCACCGTCACCGACGACGGCGGCAGCTCCGGACGGCTGCGCCGGGAATTTTCCGTTCTGCCGCCGGGCGACATCCGCACCTGCATGGTGGCGCTGTCCGAAGATGAAACATTATTGACAGAATTGTTTCAATACCGTTTCTCGAACGGACGCGGATTGAAAGGCCACAGCTTCGGCAACCTGTTTCTGACCGCGATGACCCACCTGACCGGCGATTTTGCGCAGGCGGTGAAGCTTTCTTCCGAGGTTCTGGCCGTGCTGGGGCGGATCTACCCGTCGACGGCGGCCAATGTCGCGCTGGAGGCGACGCTGGCCGACGGGTCCAAAGTGCTGGGCGAGACCAGGATCAGCCGCAGCCGCTCGCGAATCGAAAAAATCGCGTTGCGTCCGGCGCGGCCCAAGCCGCTGGCCGAGACGCTGCGCGCGATTGCGGAGGCGGACCTGATCACCCTGGGTCCGGGGTCGCTGTTCACCAGTATTGTGCCGAATCTGCTGGTGGACGGAATTCCGCGGGCCATCGCCCAATCGCCGGCGCTGAAGGCGTATTTCGTGAACCTGATGTCGCAGCCGGGCGAGACCACCAATTTTCGCGCGTCGGATCATCTGGGGGCGCTGCTGCGGCACGCGGGACGATATGGCCGCGGGCTGATCGACGTGTGCGTGATCAATACGCGGCCGATTTCGGGAAAGGTGCTGGAAAAATACCAGCGGCAGGCGGCGCGGCCGGTGGAAAACGACGTGGCCAATCTCGGACGCCTGGGCGCCAAGGTTCTGGGTGAGGATCTGCTGCGCCTGTCACGCCTGCGCGCGCACGAAAAAATCCGGCACGATTCGACGGTGCTCGGAGCGATTGCGGTGCAACTGGCCGAACTCGGCTCAGAACGGCGGCGCCGTGCGAAATTGAAGGAATGAACATCCACGTCGCGATTCTGGCAGCGGGTTTGGGGACACGCATGCGCAGCCGGCGCGCCAAGGTGCTGCATCGCGCCGGAGGATTGCCCCTGATCGAGCACGTGATCGCGGCCGCGCGCGACCTCGCTCTGCCGCAAAACATGGTGGTGGTCACCGGGCATCAGGCCGCGCTGGTGGAGCAGCAGATCGCGCCGCTGGGAGTTCGTTTCGTGCGGCAGCAGGAGCAGCGCGGCACCGGCGATGCGCTGGCGAACTGCCGGAAGCTCCTCGAAGGCGAAGGCGGCCTGCTGATGGTGCTGTACGGGGATACGCCGCTGCTCTCGGCGGCGACGCTGAAGCGGCTGCGCGATACGCAGATGTATTCGCACGCGGCGGCGACGCTGATTACGACGACGCTCCCGGATCCCTCGGGCTACGGCCGCGTCATGGTCGATGGAGACGGCAACGCGACAGCCATTGTCGAGGACAAAGCGTGCACCCCGGAGCAGCGCAACATCCGCGTGATCAATTCCGGCATTTATTGTTTTCGCGCGGAGCTGCTGTGGCGGCATCTGGGCGAGATTCAGCCGAATCCGGCATCGGGCGAGGTTTATCTGACCGATATGGCGGCCATTCTCACCGCGCACCACGAAGATGTGCGGACCATGCATATCGAGGATTCGCGCGAATTGCTGGGGATCAATACCCGGGTGGAGCTGGCCGAGGCCGATCGCCTGCTGCGCGCGCGCAAAGCCGAGGAGCTGATGCTTTCCGGCGTGACCATCGAGCGGCCGGAAACCGTCGCGATCGATGCGCGCGTATGCGTCGGGATGGACACGGTGATCGAACCGTTTGCGCGCATTCTGGGCGACACGCAAATCGGCGAGGATTGCGTCATCGGAGCGGGGGCCATCATCGAATCGTCGCGGCTGGCGGCGGGGTCGATGGTGAAGCCGTACACGCTGATCAGCAGTTCGCGGATCGAGGCGGGCGCCCAGGTGGGGCCGTTCGCGCGGCTGCGGCCGAACGCCGACATCGGACCCAACGCGCGGATCGGAAATTTCGTCGAGGTGAAAAACAGCCGCATCGGCGAGGGCTCCAAAAGCCAGCACCTGGCCTATCTGGGCGACGCGCGGATCGGCGATCGGGTGAACGTCGGCGCGGGCACCATCACCTGCAATTTCGACGGCGAAAGAAAGCACCAGACCAGGATCGGCGACGGCGCCTTTATCGGCAGCAACGCGACCCTGGTGGCGCCGCTGGAGATCGGCGTGGAAAGCTACATCGGGGCCGGCAGCGTGATCACCGATGCGGTGCCGGAACAGGCCTTGGCGCTGGGCCGCGGCCGGCAGGTGGTGAAGACGGATTGGGTGAGAAAAAAGAAGTCAGCAGTCAGAAATAAGGAGTCAGAAGTCAGAAGTCAGAAATCAGAATGAAGATCCTGACGGCCGCCAGGCAGTTCCTGCTGACTCCTTATTTCTTCGGCGCCGTGTGCACCACAATGCGCGTGGCCGTGTTGACGCCCTGATCGTCGGTGCTGTATTGGACCGTCACGCGAACCCGCGGTTGCAGCTTCCCTTCCACCTTGGTTTGCGGCGTAACGCGAAACGTGCGCTTTTCCTGCTTGCCGGAGATGCGGCGAGCCACCGAAAGTTTATCGGCGGTGGTTTCGGTGACCGCTCCCGAAAAAAACGCGTCGGGCTTTTTTTGTTCCGGCACGGATTGCTGAGCAGGCCGGGCGATCCCGCCGGAAAGCAGACCAAGCCCTACGCAGAGCAGGAATTTCAGCACTGACCTATTAGAATACTCGAACGCGCCGCTTCATAACACCAGCACCGGATGGTACAGGTGCGGCAGGCGCGCTTCCCCGATCGCTACCAGCTCGCCTTGCGGCGTCACCGCCTTGACAAAGCGCGAGCCGCGGCGCGCCTGAAACGGCGACACGCGAAAATCGCGGCCGTTGCGGATCTGGCCGGCGGTGATGGCGTCCACCAGCTCCATGGGAAATTCGGGCAGAAGCTGCGCGGCGGGGATCAGCGCTTCTTCGAGACGGCCGGCGGCGGCGATCCCGGCCAGTTGCTCCAGCGTGCGCGCGGCTTCGATTTTGAAATCGCCCGAAGCGGTGCGGCGCAGCGTTTGGAGATGCGCGCCGCAGCCCAGGATCCGGCCGGCTTCATGCGCGATACTGCGCAGATAGGTTCCCGCCGAGCAGTGCACCCGCACCTCGGCTTCATTTCCTGCGACGCGCAACAGGTCCAGCGAATAAACCTCGACGGCGGCCGGCTTTAATTCCACCGGCTGATTCTTGCGCGCGAACTGATAGGCCGGCCGTCCGGCGATCTTTTTGGCGGAAACCGGCGGCGGCGTCTGCGCGAATTCGCCGCGAAACGGCGCCAGCGCGGCTTCGATGTCGGCCGCGCTGAACGACACGGCGATTTCGGGCGAAGTCGGCTCGCCCGCGGCGTCGTAGGTGTCGGTGGAGAAGCCGAAACGAATCACGCCTTCATAAATTTTGTCGTTGCGCGTGTAGAATTGCGCCAGTCGCGTGGCGCGGCCGATGACCAGCGGCAGCACGCCGCCGGCGCCCGGATCGAGCGTTCCCAGGTGCCCGACCTTGCGCGTTCCCGCGATGTGCCGCATTTTGTTCACCACATCATGCGAGGTCCAGCCGAGCGGCTTATCAACGACGATAACTCCGTCCACCTGTTTAAATTAGCAAGTACCATAGCCGGCCCGCGCGGCGCCAATTTTCTAAAGAATCGTTCATGAATGAATCGTCATGTTAGAATTTGTTCGAATGCGGCGTATTTTCGCCTTTCTGCTGATTGTCGCCACGTGCGGAGTCGCCGCGGACGATAACCGGCCCTTGGGAGATCGCACCAGGCAATACCTGCTGGACCTGCTGCGCCTGGATACCTCGAATCCGCCGGGCAATGAAACCCGCGTGGCCGACTATTTGAAGCAGGTGGCCGACGCGCACGGCATCTCCTGCGACCTGGTCGGCAACGACCCGCACCGGCAGAATTTTATCGCGCGGCTCAAAGGCGCCGGCAAAGGGCGGCCGCTGCTGCTGATCGCGCATACGGATGTGTTTCCGGCGGAACGCTCGCAGTGGAGCGTCGATCCGTTCGCGGGAGAAAATCGCAACGGCTATATTTACGGCCGCGGCACGCAGGACGACAAATCTCTTCTGGCGGCGGAGCTGGCCGTGCTGGTGGAGATCAAGCGGCGCAATATTAAATTGGGCCGCGATTTGATTCTGCTCGCCGAAGCCGACGAAGAGGGCGGCAATAACGGCATCGAGCGCATGTTGCAGCGCGATTATTTTCAGCGCATCGACGCCGAGTTCGCGCTGAACGAAGGCGGTTACGTTCTCGAAACGCGCGACGGTCCGAAAATTTTCAACGTGCAGACCACGGAAAAAATTCCCTCCGGAATCATTCTGACGGCGAAAAGCGCCAACGGTCCGGCGCGCATGGATAATCCGGTGGTGCGCCTGATGGACGCGGTGCAAAAACTGGCGCGCGCCGACCAGCCGGTGCGGCTGAATCAGACCACGCGGCGTTATTTTCGCGAATTGTCCAAGGTGCCGGACTACGCCTGGCTGGATTCGATCCGGCGCCGCCTGGACGATCCCAATGGCGCGATGTGGGCGGCGAACCAGATTCGCGCGCACGATCCGGCGCTGGAAGCCATGCTGCGCACCACGGTGACGCCGACGCTGCTGCGGGCCGGCTTCGCCATCGACCAGA
>Ga0335073_10003407_pt1 | contig 22116 bp, 19 predicted proteins | sample Lox_Sample_22_FD_207093 | JGI IMG/M metagenome (GOLD analysis project Ga0335073, IMG submission 207093) | Soil microbial communities from Loxahatchee National Wildlife Refuge, Florida, United States - Lox_Sample_2.2 | ecosystem: Environmental > Terrestrial > Soil > Wetlands | place: USA...
GCGAGGCGTAGCCGGGCCCCGCGTGCTCGTGATGATCGTTCGGCTGAGCGTTCATATGCGGACTCCTCGGGTCGGTGGCGCTGTGATCGCAAGCTTAGGCATCCGGCGATTACCACAAATTCTATGGTAATCGTTAAGATGGCTGCGCCCGCGGCGCAGGGCCGCGGGCGCAGCGGGACCCGAGGGCTTTGTCGTCAGGGCGTCTTGATGGTGCGCGCGACCACGAGCGCGCGCTTCGGTCCCTGGACCACCGACACTCGCTGCCCGGATGCAAGCGCCGACAGCTTCGACACCTGCCGGTTGTCGTGGACCACGGCGTTCGAGGGGATCGTGAGGGTCACGGTCTTGTACGTGGCCTTCCGTGTCCCCTCGCGGATCGTGAGCTGTTGTCCGCTCACCGACTGCACGAAGCCGCGGGAGAGGGTCACCGTCTCGAATCCGTTCTTGGTGGCGACGACGACGGTGCCCTGGACCGCGCGGCGAGCCAGCAGCCCGCGGGCACGCGAGGCCTTGGTGGCCGTGACCGTGGCCGTGGAACTCGTGCCCGAGGAACTCGTGCCGGCCGCGCCGGCGGTTGCGATCGCGCTACCCGCGGCGCCAAGAGTCACGCACGCGGCCGCCACCAACACCAGCTTCATGTGTTTACGCAGGTATGTCACTTCGGAACCTCCCGTGTTCGGTTGAATCTGGACAGGACCTTGGCAGGCGGCTGCAAGGCGACCGTCAGGTGAAGGTCAGCTGCGTGTAAAAACTCGCGCGGCGGCCGCTCCTTTCGCGCCTACGCTTTCCCGCATGCCGGTCACCATCCTGGTCGTCGAGGACGAGCCCAACATCGGCGCGCTCGTGTGCACCTATCTGCGGCGCGAGGGCCACCAGGTGGTGTGGGTGCGCCGCGGGGAGGACGCGCTGGTCGAGCTCCGCCGTCAGCCCATCAAGCTGGTCCTGCTCGACGTCCGCCTCCCCGGAATCGACGGCTTCGAGGTGTGCCGCCGGATCGGTGGCGCGGTGCCGGTGATCATGCTGACGGCGCGCGACGAGGAGGCGGACCGCGTCGCCGGCCTCGAGCTCGGCGCCGACGACTACGTAACCAAGCCATTCTCGACGCGCGAGCTGGTCGCAAGGGTCAAGGCCGTGCTCCGCCGGGCGGCCGCCCCGCCACCAGCCGATGACGTCTCGCGGATCGGACCGGTGACGGTCGCCCGCGCCGCGCGGGAGGTGCATGTCGACGGGCGCAAGGTGACGCTCACCCAGCGCGAGTTCGACCTGCTCGATTACCTGGTCACGCGCGCCGGCCAGGTGGTGACACGCGACGAGCTGCTCGAGTCGGTGTGGGGCTTCGTGTCGCCCGGTGAGACGCGCACGGTCGAGGTCCACGTCGCGCAGTTGCGCAAGAAGCTCGGCCATCCGGACCTGATCGAGACCGTGCGCGGGCTCGGGTACAAGGCGGCTCGGCCCGCATGAGGTTGCAGCGGAGGGTGCTCGGCTATCTGGCGGCAGCCGCGATCGCCTCGTGCGTGCTTACCGTCGGAGTGGGCGCCATTCTGGTCAGACGACAGATCGGTAGACAGCGCCTCGCGACGCTGGAGGCGCAGGCGGCCCTGGTCGCGGCGGTCGGTGGCCCTCCAGGGGCCCTCTCACCTGGCGACCATGTCTACCGGGTCGGCAGCGGTCAGCCGCGCCGGCTCGGAGTGCTCGCCCGCGAGGCGGTCCTGGCCGCACTCCCGCAGGACAGCCGCGACGGAAGGATCGAGCTAGCCGGACGGTCGCTGATCTTCGCGGCGGCGCCGACCCCCACCGGAGAGATCGTGCTCGTCCGTTCCTCCGGCATCGCGTTCTCGGAGTGGCGGCCATTCATCGGCAGCCTCCTATTGGCCGGCCTCGGTGGGATCTTGCTCGCGGCCGTACTGTCGTTCCTGCTGGCACGGCGGCTCACCCGGCCGATCGGCGAGCTGTCAGCCGCGACTCGGCGCCTGGCGACGGGCGAGGCCGGGGTATCCGTGCCCGTCCGGGGAGAGGACGAGCTCGCCGATCTCGGTACGTCGTTCAACCAGATGTCCGAGGAGCTGTCGCGCGCCCGCGAGGCACAGGGCCGGTTCCTCGAGTCGGTGAGCCACGAACTGCGAACGCCGCTGACGTCGATCCGCGGGTACGCCGAGGCACTCCAGGAACAGGCGATCCCGCCGGCGGAGTCGGCGCGGGTCATCGTGTCCGAGGCCGACCGGCTCGAGCGCCTCGTCGCGGATCTGCTCGATCTTGCCCGGTTCGGCCGTTCCGGGTTCTCGGTGGCGCGCGAGGCAGTCGACCTGGCGGGTGTGGTGCGGCAGTCGGTCGAGCGGCACGTCCCCCGCGCGCGCGAGATCGGGGTCGAGCTGAGCGCCACCATCGCGCCGAACAGTTGGGTGCTGGGCGACCCCGACCGGATCCTGCAGGCCGTCTCGAACCTGATCGAGAACGCGCTCCGAGTCACGCCCGCAGGAGGCTCGGTCACCGTCTACGCCCGCGGCGGCACGATCACGGTACGCGATACCGGCCCCGGGCTCGACCCGTCGGACGTCCCGAGGGCGTTCGAGCGCTTCTACCTGTATGGGCGCTATCGCAGCGAGCGACCCGTCGGTTCCGGCCTCGGCCTCGCGATCGTGCGGGAGCTGGTCTCCGCCATGGACGGCTCGGTTGAGGCCTCGGCCCGCGCTGACAACGGCGCCGGCGGGGCCGAGTTCAAGATCCGTCTGCCGGTTACGCCGCCGGGGCGGCCCGCTCCGCTAGATGCTGACCGACCTTCCGCTTGACTCGCTGGAGCGCGTTGTCGACCGTCTTGCAGTCGCAGCCGATCCTCCGCCCCACCTCTTCGTAGGAGTGGCCATCGAGATACAGCGCGAGCACGCGGGATTCGAGCTCGGACAGCGCCGTGGAGATGCAAGCCACGAGCGCGCGCAGCTCCTCCGAGCTGATCACCTGGTTGACCGGATCGTGGACCGGGGATCCGGGGATGATCTCGTCGAGCGTCGGCTCGCCCTCGGATGACGCGGCCGGCGAGCTCGAGAACGATACGTACTGGTTGAGCGGCGAGTGCTTGTTCCGGGTGGCGGTCTTCACGGCCGTGATGATCTGGCGCGTGATGCACAGCTCGGCGAAGTTGCGGAAGCTCGACTCACGGTCGGTGCGGTAGTCACGCACCGCCTTGTACAGCCCGACCAGCCCTTCCTGGATGAGATCGTCCGCGTCGCCGCCGGCCAGGAAGTACGAGGACGCCTTCAGGCGGACGAAGCCGTAGTAGCGCCGGACGATGCAGTCGTACGCGACCGCATTTCCCTGCTTGGCAAGGGCGATCAGATAGCCATCCTCAACCTGAAGTTGAGGGTTAGAGTATGGGGAAAGCCGAGCCACGAATCTCCTATCGGAAACGTGGCGCACTACCTCCCCTGGCGCCGCATTGTGCAATGTAGTTCAGGTGCAACGTCGTTCGAGTCGACCGCACCCTCAAGCTTTACTCTACCGTTACTCTCCCGGCGCGGCACATTGGCAGAGCGCCGAGCGGATGTCAAGTCGCTTCGGTGCTTCCGCGTTACGGAGTCAGGCGGCCGGGAGCAACTCGGGCCCGTTCGGCCCGTCGCGAACTTCCCAGCCCTGCGCCCGTATCTCGTCGCGGAGCCGGTCGGCCTCCGCCCAGTCACGCGCGGTGCGCGCCCGTTCGCGGGCATGCAAGAGATCTATCACCTCGCCCGGCGCCTCCTCCGTGGCCACGTCGAGCAGGTTGTCGAGCGCGAACACGCCGAGCATCTCGCGGAGGTCGGCGTCGCCGGAGCCCGGCTCTGACCGGTTGGCCTCCCGGACCCACTCGAACACCGCGGCGAGCGCCGCGGGAGTGTTGAAGTCATCGTCGAGGGCGTCGAAGAACCGTTCGCGCAACGGCGGCGACCATGCCGGCGAGGGCCCCGGCGCGAGCCGCCGGGCGGCCTCGGCGATCCGCTCGACCCGGGCGCGCGCCTCGGCCAGCCGCTCGTCGTCGAACTCGATCGGCTGGCGGTAGTGCCCGCCGCAGAAGTACATGATCAGCGCGTCCCGCCCGTAGGCGTCGAGCGTTTGGTGGAGCAGGAAGATGTTGCCCACCGACTTGGACATCTTTGCCTGGTCGAGGCGGACCATGCCGTTGTGGACCCATAGCTGGGCGAGCGGCGCGTCGTGGGCGGCGCCGGTCTGCGCGGCCTCGTTCTCGTGATGGGGAAAGATCAGGTCGGCGCCGCCACCGTGGATCGAGAACCCGAGGCCGAGGATCTCCTCGGCCATCGCCGAGCACTCGATGTGCCATCCCGGCCGTCCTCGCCCCCACGGGGCATCCCACGCGGTGTCCTCGCCGGGCTTCTCGGCCTTCCAAAGCGCGAAATCGGCCGGGTCGCGCTTACGCTCGGTCCCCTCGATCCCCTCGCCCTGGTCCATGTCATCGAGATTGCGGTGCGATATCTCGCCATATCGCGGGTAGGTCCGTACCGAGAAGTAGACATCCCCGTCGACCGCATACGCATGGCCGCCCTCGATCAGTCCCTCGATCAGCTCGATGATCTCTCCGATCGTCGCGCTGGCTCGGGGCTCGTAGTCGGGCCGGCCGAGGCCCAAGCGGTCGGTGTCGGCGATGTAGGCGTCGATCATGTCCCCCGCGAGCTCCTCGCTCCCCACCCCCGCCGTCTGCGCCGCCGCATAAATCTTGTCGTTGACATCCGTTATGTTGGCAACGAATGTGACTTTGTAGCCCTCATGGACGAGCAGCCGCGCCAACAGCGAGAAGACGACGTACGGCCGGGCGTTTCCGACGTGGATCCGTCCGTATACGGTCGGCCCGCACGCGTATATGCCCACGACGCCGTCGGCGTCGGGCTCCACCGGCAGCAGCTTGCCCGTCCGGGTGTCATGCAGGCGAATCGTTCTTGGCACGATTCGGCAACCCTAGCGCCAGCCCGCATGTCCGGCCGGATGGGTCGATAGGGTGCCCGCCGTGGCTGGGAGGCCTTCACCTAACCAGCGACTCACCGCCGTCGAGCAGGCGTTCCGCTCGCTGCCCGACCGGTACCTCGGCGCCGACCCCGGGTTTGACGCCACTTACCACATCACGCTCTGCGATCTTGGCCACACGTGGGAGGTGCGGTGCACGACCCGCGCGGCCCGGGTGCGAAAGGGCGGGTCGCGGCGACGGCCCGACGTGACGATGTCGACGGACGCCGACACCTGGCTGAAGCTTCGCCGCGGCGAGTTCTCCGGCGTCGACGCGTTCCAGCGGCGGCTGCTGGGCGTGCGCGGCAACCTCGACCACGCGATCGCCTTCGAGGGGCTGTTCCGGCTCGTCGGCGGCCGTCCGCCCCTGCTGCAGATCCACGACATCCCGGTCGGCCGGCATCGCATCTCGACGCTGACTATGGGACAGGGTCCCGACGTGCTGCTGCTCCACGGCCTCGGCGGCACGAGGGCGTCGCTGTTCGAGACGGCAGCGGCGCTTAGCCGCAGCTATCGCGTGCACGCTCCCGATCTTCCCGGCTTCGGCTCCTCCTGCAAGCCGGCGCTCGGCGGCTACAACGCCCACTGGTTCGCAGAGATCATGTTCGGGCTGATGGATCAGCTCGAGATCTCCCGGGCGCACGTCGTCGGCAATTCGATGGGCGGCCGGGTGGCGATCGAGATGGGGTTGACCGCGCCCGAGCGAATCGACGCACTCGGCCTGCTCTGTCCGGCGGTCGCCTGGATCCGGCGTGGACTTCATCCGATCGTGCGCCTCCTGCGGCCCGAGCTCGGACTCCTCCCCCACGCCTTCCGCCGCTCGGTCGTCGCCTCACAGTTCTGGAGCATGTTCCACGACCGCGACCTGATCGATCCCGCCGTCGCCGACCTCGTCGTCGACGAGTTCCAGCGGATCTACCACACCGCCGGCGCCCGTTACGCCCTACTGGCGAGCGCGCGCAACATCTACCTGGAGGCGCCGTTCGGGCGCAACGGGTTCTACCGCCGGCTGGCTGAGCTGGAACCGCCCGCGCTGTTCGTGTGGGGCAGCCACGATCGACTGGTGCCGCCGGCGTTCTCGCGGCACGTGCGCAAGTGGCTGCCGCACGCCGAGCAGGTGACGATCGACGGCTGCGGGCACGTGCCGCAGGTGGAGCGCGCGGACCAGACCAACGAGCTGTTGCTGAGCTTCTTCGGTCGCGCGGAGACTGCGGCGCCGCTAGGGCACCGGGGTCAACGAGCAGACGCCGAGGCCGCCTGACGCGCCCACCGATGGCTCCGGCAGACACGACCAGATCCGCGCGCCGGAACGGACACGAGCCGGCCGCCAAGGTGGACGCTCCCGAGCCGTCGCAGTCGCGGTCGCGATCGACATCGCTTCTCGATCGGGCCTGGCGCGAGCTCTCCGGCCTCGTCCAGCGACGAATCCCGCGCGCCGACCTCGACGAGCGCGACCCCGACTACATCCGCGAGCAACTCCCGCTCTTCTGGCTGTTTTCGAGCATCTGGTTCCGGGGCGAGGTGCGCGGCCTCGGGAACATCCCCGACGAGGGTCCAGTGCTGCTTGTCGGCAACCACTCGGGTGGGAACATGATCCCCGACACGATGGTGTTCACGGTCGCTTTCTCGACCTATTTTGGGGTCGAGCGGGCCTTCTACCAGCTCGCGCACAACCTCGTGCTGTCCCTGCCCGGCCTGAGCTGGTTGCGGAAGTTCGGAACGGTCGCTGCCTCCCCCGAGAACGCGCGCCAGGCGCTCACGTCGGGAGCCGCACTTCTCGTCTACCCCGGCGGGGATTATGAGGTCCACCGCCCGAGCTGGCAGTCGGATCGCGTCGACTTCGGCGGCCGCAAGGGCTTTATCCGCCTCGCGCTCGAACAAGACGTTCCGATCGTCCCAGTCGTCGCCATCGGCGGTCAGGAGACCGCGCTGTTCCTCACCCGCGGCGAGCGCCTCGCCCGCCTGCTCGCGCTCGATCGCTTGCTTCGCCTCAAGGTGCTGCCAGTCTCGCTGTCGCTCCCCTGGATCGTGAACGTCGGCGACTTCGGCCACATCCCGCTGCCCGCCAAGATCACGATCGAGACGCTCCCCGCGATCGACCTCCGCGCCGAGTTCGGGCCTGAACCCGATGTCGACGACGTCTACGACCATCTGATGCGGCTGATGCAGGACGCGCTCGACGCGCTGGCCGCCGAGCGGCGGTTCCCGGTGCTCGGGTGAGGGTCAACTCGAGCATCGTCGTCAACGCCCCGGTCGACTCGGTGTGGTCGATCGTCACCGACCCCGAGCGCGTGCTCAGCTACATGTCGGGCGTCACCCGCTGGGAGGTCGTCGGAGACCTTCCCCGCGGTCTCGGCGCCCGCTACCGCATGCTGTTCCGGATCGGCGCGGCGGAGGTCGGCGGTCTCATCGAGGTGGTCGAGTTCACCGAGCCGACTGAGTTCGCGTGGACGTCGGTAACGGGGCTCGACCAGCGCGGCCGCTGGCGGCTGCGAGAGGCCCCCGGCGGACGGACCCGGGTCGAGCTCCGCCTCGCCTACGGCGTTGCCGGCGCCGGTCTGAGCGGCTGGATCGCCGAGCGCATCGCCGCCCCGAGCGTGTCCCGGCACGTCCGCCAGACGCTGCGGCAGCTCGGCCGGCTGGTCGAACACGAGCAGCTCCGCGAGCGGGCGGCGCGTCGGCGCACCGGCGCCTCCCACAGCTAGGCGAGCATCGCGCGCGATGCCCGCACCACAACGGCGGGCACCTAGAGGGCGCGCGGACGGTCAGGGTAGGTGCCCCGGAGCCCACAACCTGCATAACACGACAATCCGCGCCGCCGAACCGGACTTTGCCGTGATCCCCGCGATTATCGTGCGTGGCAAGGCACGGTCCTGGGAATTTGCCCCCGGTGACGCGCTATGCATGTCGGGCGATCGCCGCCCCCTCCAGGTGCCCGCCGTTTGAAACCGTGCGGCCGATCGCACCTACGTGCGCCCGAGCCCGTCGGCTAACCGGCCTTGGTCGCGCGCCACCGGAACGAGCGACCGCCGACCTTGACCTCGGGGCCGGTCATCCCGGCGGTCTCGAGGCGGCGTGGCAGCGTGTCCGGGTCGATCAGGTTGAGCGTGTCGCCGACGTGGATCAGCTTGAACACGAGTCCCGTCCCGATGCTGTCGGTGCCGGCGAACGTCCCGCCCGGACGCAGCACTCGCGCGATCTCGGAGAAGGCCCGGTCCTGGAGGTCGAGCGACGGGATGTGGTGGAGCATCGTGAAACACAGCACGCTCGAGAAGCGACCGTCCGGATAGGGCAGCCTGGTCGCGTCGCCCTGGGTGACCGAGACGGAGTCGCCGAGCTCTGCCCGCAGGCGCCGGCAATACCGGGCATCGAGCTCGAGCACGTTGACCGTCCCGAGCCTCTGCACGAGGACGCGCGTGGTGGCGCCGAATCCGGGACCGATCTCCAGGACGTCGTCGCCGAGATCAATTCCGTCCAGTCCGAACGGGATGAGCTCGAACTCCGCGCGCCGGGCCCACCAGCCCGAGGAGCACAGGACATTGTGGACGCCGTTCACCGCTCGACCGTAGCAACCGCGAGCGCCGCCGCACCTTCCTCCCGGCCGACGAACCCCATCCCCTCGCCCCGCGTTGCCTTGATGCTGACGTGCTCGAGCGAGATCCCGATAGCGCCCGCCAGCGAGGCCCGGATCTGGTCGCGAACCGGCGACACGTGCGGCCGTTCGATCACCACGGTCGCGTCGACGTGAACAACCGAGATTCCCCGCGTGTTCAACATCGCGACGGTCGTGCGCAGCAGCTCGAGCGAGTCCGCGTCGCGGTAGCGCTCGTCGGTGTCGGGGAAGTGCTCGCCGATGTCGCCGAGCGCCGCGGCGCCGAGCAGGGCGTCGATGATCGCGTGGGTGAGCACGTCGGCATCGGAATGGCCGGCCAGGCCCCGGTCATGAGACAGCTCGACGCCCCCGAGCACCAGCCGCCGTCCCTCCGCGAACCGGTGGCAGTCATAGCCCAAGCCGACGTTTGTGCTCATCGGTCAGCCAGGAGCAGCTCTGCCAGCCGCAGGTCGTCGGCGGTCGTGACCTTGAAATTCGGCTCGCCGGCCGGGATCACCCGCACGATTCCCCCCTGCTGTTCGATCAGCCACGCATCGTCCGTCGCCCGTGCCAGGAGCTCATCGTCGGCCAGCCCTCGTTCGAGTGCCTCGCGCCGAAAGACCTGCGGGGTCTGGATCGACCACAGCGATGATCGGTCGACGGTGCGGGTGACCACCGTCCCCTCGGCTTCCTTGATCGTGTCCGCGACCGGCGTCGCGACGATCACCGCATCGGCGCTCGTCCGCTGCAGCTCGGCCAGCGCGCGCACGAACAACGCAGCGCTCGCCAGTGGTCGTGCCGCGTCGTGCACGATAACCGGATCGCCGGGGCCAGCCGCGTGGAGGGCCCGGCGAACGGAGTCCGACCGGACCGCGCCGCCGGCGACGGCCACGGTCCCCGCGGGCGCGGCGTCGAGCGCGTCGGCCGGCAGCGCCACGACGATTTCTTCGACCTCGGCGACCGAGCGAAGCGTGGCCACGCTCCAGTCGAGCATCGGCCGCCCTCCAACCGTGACAAGCGCCTTGGGCCGGGTCGACCCAAGGCGCTCTCCACGCCCGGCGGCCACGATCAACGCGACCGCCATGCGTGCCGCGCCGCGTGCCTATTTCGCGCCGACGGTGACCTTCCCGTTCGTCTTGCCGTTCTTGCCGTTATAGGACTCCAACAACAGGCCCTGGAGGTGCTCCTCGACCTCGTCCTCGTCCATTCCGAGCGCGTACATCAGCTCTGACGCCAAGATCTTCTTCGCGCGCGTGAACATCTGCTTCTCGCCCGTCGAAAGCCCCTTCTCGGCTTCGCGGATGGCGAGGTTGCGCACCACCTCTGCGAGTTCGTAGATGTCGCCGGTCTTGATCTTGTCGCGGTTGTACTTGAAGCGACGGTTCCAGTTCTTAGGCATCTCGGAGCACTCGTCCTGGAGTACGCCAAGGACCTTCTGGACCGTCTCCTCGTCGATCACACGACGTAGACCCGCAAGCGCGGCGTTCTCGGTCGGGACCATGACGGTCATGTCGTTGTGCAGGATCTTGATGGTGAGGTACTCCCGCCGCTCGCCAAGGATCTCCTTGAGCTCTTTGCGGATCACCTTTCCCGCCCCGTGATGGGGATATACGACGTTGTCGCCGATTTCGAACTCGATGTGAGGGATCTCCTCGGCGATCTCGAGGTCCTCCAGGTGCTCTTCCATTAGCTCTGTGATGGTGTCCTCCTCTGTCCGGGACGGGCGAGGGTCGGAGACCCGCGCACGATCTTTCCACTCCCTAGAACTACGTTTGCAGGTATCTGTCCACGAGGTTGATCTCCTGCTGCCGGCGAAGACCCTCGCGGATGTCCTTCGCCCGGATCTCGCCGACTCCGTCGACGGTCTCCAGCTCGCCATCGGTGGCGGCCAGCAACTCCTCGAGCCCTCCGAACTCGCTGACGATCCGTTGGACCACCAGCTTCGGCAGTCGCGGAATCCGTCCGAGGATGCGGAATCCCCGGGGAGACGTCGGGTAATCGAGGGTGTTCAGCTTGCGGTCGTAGCCGAGCAGCTCGGCGAGCCGGCCGAAGTCCAGTAGATCCTGGTTCGGCAGGCGCACGAGCTGGTCGAACGCGGTCGCGAACGTCTCGTCTGTGTCCTCTGAGAGGTAGTCGTGGACGAGCGCCGTCTTGTCGGCCGACACGCCCACCATGGTTTCGTCGAGCTGCATCTCTATCAGCCGGCCCTCCGTACCGAGCTCGACGATATAACGCTCGATCTCGACCGCCATTCGCGTCACGAGCTCGGCGCGTTGGAGGACGGTGAGGACATCGTGCAGCGTCGCTCCTCCCTCAAACTCGAGCGCGGTCAACCGCGTCGACACCTGGTCCAGGCGGCTGCGGTACTTGTCGAGGGTGGCCAGCGCCTGGTTGGCCTTCGCCAGCACCACTGGGATGTCCTCGAGGATGTACTTGATGCCGTCCACGTAAAGCGAGACGACCTCGCGGCGTTCTGAGATCGCGACCACGAGCGCATCGGTCTGCTTGGAGACACGCTCGGCGGTGCGGTGACGGGTGCCGGTCTCGAACGTCAGGATCGTCGGGTCCGGCGTGAGCTGGACGTTCACGTGAACGATCTTGGTGGCGTTCGAGCTCAGGACGATCGCACCGTCCATCTTCGCCAGCTCGTACAACAGCGCCGGCGAGTAGTCGAGGTCGAGCTTGATCCCGCCCGAGAACAGGAAGGCCAGCTCGTCGGGATCGCCGATCACGATCAATCCACCGGTACGCGCGTGGAGAATGTTGTCGATCCCCTCGCGAAGCGATGTCCCCGGGGCGACCATCTCTAGCGCCCTCACCAGCCGGGAATCCTGTCGAGATTCGAGCTCCCCTTTGAGCTCTTCCCCGGAACGCGGCGGCATGAAGGCCGATTTTACCGCTTCTTGACACTCGATCGTCCGCCTCATCCGCTTGCGTCAGGTGCGGCGTGCGAACGATCAGGCGGCCAGCGCACCCCGCGGCTGTCCGCCGAGGGCAGCAGCCAGGGCTTGCCTGAGCGTTCCGTGGGCGCCTGGCTCGAGCACCGGACGGAGCCCAAACTTAGCCGCCTCGGACAAGCGCCGGTCGCTGTGTGCGACGGTCCGGAGCTCGCCCGTCAGTCCCAACTCCCCGAAGCACGCCAGCGGCTGACCGTCGCCGCCGAGCGCGACGCCCCTGACCGCGCTCGCGACCGCCAGCGCCACGGCGAGGTCGGCTCCGGGCTCATCGACCCGCACGCCGCCGACCACGTTGACGAACACGTCGCTTGCCCCGGCTCCGATCCCGGCGTGACGTCCAAGCACGGCGAGGACCAGCGCGAGGCGATTCCGATCGATACCCGACGCGACCCGTCGCGGCGGCACGATCTCCGAGTTCGACACCAGCGCCTGGACCTCGACCAGGAGCGGGCGCGAGCCCTCGATCGCGCACAGCACGACACTGCCGGGTGCCCGGGTGGCCTCGCCCACGAAGCGGGCGGACGCGTCCAGGACCTCGACCAGCCCATCGTCGCGCATCTCGAACACGCCGGCCTCGTTGGTCGAGCCGAAGCGGTTCTTGATCGCCCGGACGGTGCGGTACGTGCGCTCGCGCTCGCCCTCGAACGAGAGCACGCAGTCGACCAGGTGCTCGAGCACGCGCGGCCCCGCGAGCGCGCCGTCCTTGGTCACGTGCCCGACCAGCAGGACGGCGATCCGCAGTGCCTTCGCGACCCTCATCAGCTCGCCGGCGACTTCCCGCACTTGTCCGACGGATCCGGACGCGCTCGACAGCTCCATCGAGTGCAGCGTCTGCACCGAGTCGATCACACACACCTCGGGGCGCTCGTGCTCGAGCGTCGCTACCACGGACTCGAGATCGGTCTCGGCGATCACCGGGATGTCGAGCGCGTCGGCGCGCAGACGCTCGGCCCGAAGCCGGATCTGGGCCGCCGACTCCTCGGCGGATACGTACAGCGTGCGCCTGCCGGCGGCGTGGAGGTTCGCCAGCACCATCGTCGTGAGCGTCGACTTGCCAATGCCGGGCGCGCCTCCGATCAGCACGAGCGAACCGGGCACGATCCCGCCCCCGAGGACGTTGTCGAGCTCTCCGATTCCGGTACGTAGGCGTTCGCGCTCGGCCGCTGCGACGTCGCGCAGCGCCACCGGCCTCACAACCGCCCGGCCGTTCGACCGCCCCGCCCCGCCCCGGCCCCGTGCAGCGGGCCCGGCGCGCCGCATCTCCTCTACGAGCGTGTTCCACTCGCCACAGCCCGGACACTGCCCCGCCCAACGGGGGCTCTCGTGCCCGCAGGCCGAGCAGACGTGGATAGAGGTTGATCGCGGCACCGTCAGGCCCGAGGCTACGCCGCGGGCCCGACGGAATACGAAGTGCTACTCGCTCGCGGGAGTGTCGTCGGACGCGGCCGGGTCCTCGGACCCCGAGGGCTCGTCGCCGCTCTCGCCGCCGCCGCCTTCGGCCCCGACCCCTACGGGGGTGGGCTGAGGCGCCGGCTCGATCACGGTCAGCTTGACCTCGGCGTCCGCGGGCGGCTCGGCGCCGTCCTCGCCGGCCGGCCAGTCGACCATCACGGTCGAGCCGGACGCAACCTGCTGGCGCAGGACGAAGTCTGCGAGCGGGTCCTCGACGTAGCGCTGGATCGCGCGGCGCAACGGCCGGGCGCCCATCGCCGGGTCCCAACCCTTCTCGACGAGCATGTCCTTGGCCGGCTCGGACAGCTCCAGCTGGAGTTCGCGCTCGGCCATCGACTCACGGATCCTCCGCAGCAGCAGGTCGACGATCTCCTTGATCTCGTCCTTCGTGAGCTTGTGGAAGACGATGACCTCGTCGATCCGGTTCAGGAACTCGGGCCGGAACACCTTCTTGAGCTCGCCCGTGATCCGGGTCTTCATGTCGTCGTAGGTGATGCCGGTCTCGTCGTCAGAAACCGCAAACCCGAGCGGGGTATTGCGGGCGATCTCGGAGGCCCCGATGTTGGAGGTCATGATCACGATGCAGTGGCGGAAATCGACCGTCCGTCCCTGCGCGTCCGTGAGCCGTCCGTCCTCCAGGATCTGGAGCAGGATGTTGAACACGTCGGGATGGGCCTTCTCGATCTCGTCCAGCAGCAGGACGCTGTACGGCTTGCGCCGCACGGCCTCGGTCAGCTGGCCGCCCTCGTCGTAGCCGATGTAGCCCGGAGGCGACCCGACCAGACGCGAGACCGCGTGCTTCTCCATGTACTCGGACATGTCGATGCGGATCATCGTGTCCTCGTCGCCGAACAGGAACTCCGCCAAGGTCCGGGCGAGCTCGGTCTTACCGACGCCGCTCGGGCCCAGGAAGATGAACGACCCGGTCGGCCGCTTCGGATCCTTGAGGCCGGCACGAGAACGCCTGATCGCCTTGGAGACCACTTCGATCGCCGGGTGCTGGCCGATGACGCGCTTGTGGAGCTCTTCCTCCATCCGCATCAGCTTGGCCGTCTCGGCCTCGGTCAGCTTGAACACCGGGATGCCGGTCCACATCGAGACGATGTCGGCGATCTCCTCCTCGCCGATCGCAGGACGCTCGGTCGACTCGCCGGCCTCCCACTGCTCGGCCAGTTCGCGCTTGCGCTGAGTCAGGCGGCGCTCCTTGTCGCGGAGGTTGGCGGCCTTCTCGAACTCCTGGTTCTCGATCGCCTCCTCCTTGGCGCGCCGGGTCTCCTCGATCTCGTCCTCGAGCTCGCGGTAGACCGGCGGGGAGGTCATCGACTTGATCCGCATCCGCGACGCGGCCTCGTCGATCAGGTCGATCGCCTTGTCCGGAAGGAAGCGGTCTGAGATGTACCGGTCGGCCAGCTCGGCCGCGGCCTCGAGCGCCTCGTCGGTGATGTTCACCTTGTGGTGCTGCTCGTAGCGATCCCGGAGGCCCTTCAAAATCTGAACGGTCTCTTCGGTCGACGGCTGGTCAACGGTGATCTTCTGGAACCGGCGCTCCAGGGCGGAATCCCGCTCCAGATACTTCCGGTACTCCTCCAAAGTCGTGGCGCCGATCGTCTGCAGCTCGCCCCGGGCCAGTGCCGGCTTCAGGATCGAGGCCGCATCGATCGCGCCCTCGGCGGCACCCGCGCCGACGAGGTTGTGGAGCTCGTCGATGAACAGGATGATGTCGCCGCGCTGGGTGATCTCCTTCATCACCTTCTTCAGGCGCTCCTCGAACTCGCCGCGGTACTTCGAACCCGCGACCAGGGCCGCCAGGTCGAGCGTGTAGATCTGCTTGCCCTTGAGCAGTTCGGGGACCTCGCCGTGCGTGATCCGCTGGGCCAGGCCCTCGACGACGGCGGTCTTGCCGACGCCCGGCTCGCCGACCAGAACGGGATTGTTCTTGGTCCGGCGCGAGAGGATCTGCATGATCCGCTCGATCTCGGTCTCGCGACCGACGACCGGGTCGAGCTTTGACTCAGCGGCCAGCTTGGTCAGGTTGCGCCCGAACTGGTCGAGCAGCTTCGAAGACTTCTTGCCGGTCTCGCCGCCCTGCGCGGCACCTGCTGCACCACCGGCGCCGGCGCCGCGCTGACGGCTGCCGGGCCCGGAGAGCATCCGGATGACCTCGTTTCGAATCTTTTCGGAATCTGCGTCGAAATCGAGCAGGATCCGGGCGGCCACGCCCTCGTTCTCGCGCACCAGCCCGAGCAGGATGTGCTCGGTACCGATGTAGTTGTGGCCGAGGCTGAGCGCCTCGCGCAGGGCGAGCTCGAGCACCTTCTTGGCTCGCGGCGTGAACGGGATCTGGCCGGAGGTGACCTCCTCGCCCGATCCGACGATCCGGACGACCTGAGCGCGCACGCGCTCGACCGTGATATCCAGCGACTCGAGTACTCGCGCAGCCAAGCCTTCCTCTTCGCGGAGGAGGCCGAGCAGAATGTGCTCTGTGCCGATGTAGTTGTGTTTGAGCGTCCGCGCTTCTTCCTGGGCCAGGACGACCACTTGGCGGGCTCGCTCTGTGAATCGCTCGAACATGATCCTTCTCTTCTCTGGCGGGTCTCGGTCTGTTCGGTCGGGATGGTTTTCCGGTTTGCTCCTCGCCTACCTGCTCGGTTCACATGGTAGTTCGCGAATGCGAGGACACCGACGATCCCGTTCTACCCACCTTGTCGGCCAATAGCCGCCGATTGATGAGCGAAACGGTCTCGTGTTTTCGGGCCATACGCCAGTTTATCAACGGGTCTCTACGCCATTCCGCTACCCGACCGGCGGGGCGGAGACTTCACACGTTGTTCATGTTCGGTCCGTGGCGACCGGATCCCACTCATATTCGAGCTGTCTGGCGGTCCGTGCCGCGAGCTCGCGGCCTTCGAATCTATCCACCAGATGCAGCGACATTGCGATTCCGGCACTGAGCCCGCCCGCCGTCACGACCCCGCCCGTATCGACCCACCGAACCCACGCCTCGCCGGGCGCCGACACGCGCGAAGACAACTCCTCGACATCCTCCCAGTGCGTGGTCCATCGACGGCCGGTGAGCAGGCCAAGCGATCCCAGGATGAAAGCTCCCGTACAGACCGAGGCGACGATGGAAGCATCGTCCGCCACCGGTGCCACCGCGTCCATCAACCCACCGTCCGAGATCACCTCGTCGATGGCGACCGCTCCCGGCACGATGAACACGTCGAGCGGTCCGCAGTCCGCCAACGTCACTCCAGGAGTCAGCCGCAGGCCCCCGTACGCGGCCACGGGATCCGGCCCGGCACCAACCGTCAGGACCTCGAACGGCGGCGAGCCACCGTCGCGCACCACCCGCGTGCGGTCAGGAACACCTCGTACGGCCCGCCGACGTCGAGTAAGTCCACCTGGTCGAATAAGAGAATGCCTATCCGCACAGTGACTTTCGCCTGGTAATGCGGCTAATCGCGCATCGCGGGGAAGAGCACGACCTCCCGAATCGACCGTTTCCCGGTAATCACCATTACCAGGCGGTCGATGCCGATGCCGATTCCGCCCGTGGGCGGCATCCCCTGTTCCAGGGCCTCCAAGAAGGCTTCGTCATACGGCTGAGTCTCCTCGTCCCCGGCGCCGGCGAGGGCCCGCTGCTCCTCGAACCGTCCGCGCTGCTCGTCGGGATCGTTCAGCTCGGTGAACGCATTCGCGACCTCGAGTCCGCCGATGTACGCCTCGAAGCGCTCGACCAACCCCTCGGTGGTGCGGTGGCGCTTGGCGAACGGCGACAGCTCGACCGGATAGTCCATCAGGAACGTCGGCTCGATCAGCGTCGGCTCGACGTGCTTGGAGAGAAGCTCGTCGACGAGCTGCGGCCAGGTATCGCCCTCCGGAGCCGTCAAGCCTCGCGCGTTCATGGCGCCGGCAAGCGAATCCCGATCGCCAAATTCCATGATGTCGATGCCGGTGCGGACGCGAATCGCGTCGACCAGCCGCTCCCGCCGCCACGGCGGCGTCAGGTCAATCTCGCCCTGGTAGCCCGCCTCGGAGGCCGCGAACGCGACTAGTCGCTCGCACCGCGATGCGATGTCCTCGTAGTCGGCATACGCCTCGTACCACTCGAGCATCGTGAACTCGGGGTTGTGCGTCGAGTCGACGCCTTCGTTGCGGAAGTCCTTGCCGAGCTCGTACACGCGCTCGAGCCCGCCAACGATCAGCCGTTTCAGGTAGAGCTCGGTGGCGATACGCAGGAAGAACTCGCGATCGAGCGCGTTGTGGTGCGTCGTGAACGGCCGGGCGAGCGCGCCCCCGTACAGAGGCTGGAGCACCGGGGTCTCGACCTCGATGAACCCCTCGGCGTCGAGGAACCGACGGACAGCGGAGATCACGCGCGCGCGCGTGATGAACAGCTCGCGCGCCTCCTCGTTGGCGATCAGGTCCAGCTCGCGCCGGCGAAAGCGCGTCTCGACATCGGTCAGGCCGTGATGCTTCTCGGGCGGGGCACGCAAGGACTTGGCGAGCAGCGTGAAGTCCAGAACCCGCAACGTGAGCTCGCCGCGCCGCGACATGAACGCCACCCCGTCGACGCCGAGCAGGTCGCCCAGGTCCAGCCCCAGGAGCCGCTCCATCCCATCGCCGAGCTCGTCGACGCGGGCCTGGAGCTGGATCCGCCCGGAGCGGTCCACGAGATCGAGAAACGCCATCTTTCCCTGGCCCCGGCGCGCCGCTAGCCGGCCCGCGACGCGGTGGCGAACCTCCGTCTCATCGCCGGCCGACAGCCCCGAGTGCGCAGCGCGGACGGCCGCGATCGGCTCGACCCCGTCGAACTCGTGCGGGAACGGGTCGATCCCGGCGTCGCGCAGGGACTCGAGCTTGCGCCGGCGGGTCGCCAGCAGCTCGTCGCCGCCCTCGGCTCGGTCGCTCACGGCCGCGGAGCGAGCCGAGCTAAGCGGACGCGACGTCGATCTTGGTGATCTTGAGACGCCGTTCGCCCTTGGGCGTGGCGATCACGACCTCGTCGCCGCGCTTGCGCCCGAGCAGGGCCTTCCCCACCGGCGACTCGTTCGAGAGCTTCGCCTCGGCCGGGCTGGCCTCGGCCGACCCGACGATCGTGTACTTGGTCGACTTGCCGCCGTCGTCCTTGACGTGCACGACTGAGCCGACCCGCACCTGGTCGGTCGAGAGATCGGATTGGTCGATCACGGTCGCCGAGCGGAGCTTCTCCTCCAGCGACGCGATCCGCGCCTCGAGCATCGCCTGCTCGTTCTTGGCGTCGTCGTATTCGGCGTTCTCCGAGATGTCCCCGAACTCGCGCGCCTCCTTGATTCTGGCGGCGACCTCGCGACGACGGCTAGTTGTCAGTTGATCGAGCTCCGCCTTTAGGTTGGCGAGCCCTTCAGGGGTGATGATGACGTCCTTAGGCATGTCGCAGACCTGAATTTGAGGGGGAACCGCCGGATGCCCGACGGTCCGGACGAGAAAAAAACCCGCCTGCTGAGCGGGAATTCATACGCAGCTGGTGTGCGTGGGCGGATGAGTATAGACACCAGCTTCGGCCGGCTCGGTCCGGCGGCTATCCGGGTCCGTGACCCACAATTTCGTCTGCTTGCTGGAAGGTCGGGCGGTTGATCCATTCGACCAGCGGCTGGCTGATTGCGCCGATCGGCCGGAACTGGATCGAGTCCGAGCACATCTGGTCCCCGGCGGCGCACACGCTGTCGGCCGGGTAGACCTGCTGGGGCGACTCGGCGACCGCCTGGGTGAGCGAGGCCTCGAGCGCGGCGCGGCACTTGGCGAGCGATCCGCCGCCGCAATACTCGCGATTCAGCGGCCCCGCGACCTTGTCGCCGAGAACCGAGCGCAGGTCCTTCTGGACGATGCCGTAGAAGCCGACATCGAAGGCCGACCCGAGATGGGCGCCGGACACGCCGTGCCCGGGCTCGTCGTTGATCGGGAAGTCGGACTCCACTTGATTCAGCACGCTCTGGCCGAGCGTCGGGCCGAACTCGGCGCTGACCAGCAGCGGCCACCAGGCGTCCATGATCCGCACCGCATCCGTCTGGTCGTAGTCGCCCGATGCGCCTGGATGCTCACGGTTGATCCGATGCGCGCCGCTCGCGACCCAGGCCTCCAGCTCGCTTACGGCGTTCGCGAGCGTCGGGTCGCTTGGGTGGCCGAGGACCTGGAGCGCGTACGGCAGCACCTCGACGCCGCGCAGGTCCTGGGTCCCGGCGGTTGCCATGGCGTTGATCAGGTCGGCCAGCGTCATCTTGTGCCCGGTCGCCGCGAGCTCGGCATTGATGCCCGAATCGAGCAGCTGCGAGCGGTAGATCGACGAGTACTCCTGGCCGGTGGCGGCGTCGTTGTAGCCGGGCGCCTGCTTGTTGTTCCAGCTGGTCAGGTAGGGCTGGTTGACCGCCTGCGGGTGCGCGCTTTCCGGCGTCTGCTCCTCGGTCACGCTCGCCGGCGTCATCTGGGCCGCGGGCTCCAGACCCTTCCAGGCGTCGCTCGCCCACGACGGGAACAGCGGATTGGTGTTGGCCGCTCGCACCGGGTTCAGCCCCGAGTTGAAGTACGCGATGTTCTTGTTGTCGGCGTAGAACCAGTTGAACGTGTACTCAATGTCGTAGGCCGCGTTCATGAAGTCCTGCGGGTTGCGCATGTCAGCGGGCTCGTTGAACCTCTCGAACCCGAGCGCCGAGTCGAGCTCGTGCATGTAGGTCGAGCGCAGGTTCGTGTAGACGACGGGCTGACCGTTGATCCGCGCGCGGGCGATCACGATCCCGTACGCGGTCCGCTTGGTCTGGAAGGTCACCGAGCCGGCCGGCGTCGAGTCCCCGAGGTTGGGCTGCCAGGACTCGCTGCGGGTCAGCGTCTCCATCTGGACGCAGTGCCCGCCCAGCAGGTAGTAGTCGGAGTCCAGCGCGACCGCGCCGCCGTTCGGGTTGCACAGCGGCTCGGCGAACGTGTCAATGATGTTCTGGCTGGCCGACGTCGCCGACCACGCGTAATCGGGGCCGTGGCCAAGCTGGACGTACAGGTTGACCCCCGGGAACGAGGCGCCCTCGGCGTCGATGCCGGGCCCGTGGATGTCCTCCTCCATCAGGATCTCGGGCGTGAAGTAGCTGACCTGCGGGCCCATCACCGCCAACGGATGGCCGCTCGCGCTATCGGCGCCGCTCACCAACAGCGCGTTCGACATCGAGCGCGGGTACTGGAGCAGCCCGGCGAGGCTGCCTGAACGAATCCTCGACCCTGTCGTCGCCTGCCCGCTCTCGCCGGCCGGCACTGCGCCGGCGACGACCGGATTGGCGTACGCGACCGAGCCGGCGTCGGGGAGCGCCAGGGTCTTCTGCACCGCCTTGCTCGGCCGGGGCAGAGTCTGGTACGGGAACGATTTGCCGTGGACGGTCGTCGGCGCCTCGGGGTCGTTCGGGTCGTCGAAGCCGAGGAACGTGGCGAACCCGGAGTTGTCCTTCGACAGCTTGCCGGCGCCGAGCGCGGCCTTGCCGGCGCGGCGCGTTCCGGATGGCTTATGGGCTGCGCTGCGCGCAGCGTCCGTCGGATGTGGCGCGGCAGGCCCGTTAAGCGAGGCATGGAAGCCGAGCGGGCCGTCGCCGCGACCACCATGAGACCCCGTCCGGACGGGGTACACGGCCCCAGGGACGTCGAGCGAAGCGAGACCCATGATCCTCGGCTTCTGCTTGTGCTTCGGAGGCTTGCGCTTCTTTTTCTTCTTCTTCGCGGGCTGCGAGTTGAGCTCGGGGGAGCCCGCCACGACGAAGTGCTCGGGTCCGAACCTCTGCTTCATGTTCTCGTACAGGACCGCGTTCGAGAGCTGCTGCCCGCCGCCGTTGCCGAAGATTCCGCCGACGAGCGTCGCGATCGACACCAGATCTTCGACCGTGAACGGCTGCGGGCCCTGCGGCTGGCCGATCGCCGCGTACTCCGCGGGCAGCATCGTGAGCGCGTTCAGCGGGCTCTCGGCCTTGGCGATGTAGGCGTTGATGCCGTCGACGTAGTTGGTGGCATCGCTGAGGATCTGGGGTCCGTCGGGCGAGTTCGCGGCCGCCCAGTTGATCTGGTTAGTCAGGTCCTGCTGGGTGTAGGGCTCATTGGCCCACACGTCCTCGTCCATCGCCACGTTCGCGCCGCCGGCGAACTGGGCGAGATCGCCCTGGCCCGAGTGCCGGAGCACGTCGATGAAGAACAGCCGATCCTCGGCGGTGGCGTAGCCGATCCCGAACATCAGCGCCGCGCGCGTGTCGCCGTAGATGTGAGGCACGCCGAACTGAGAGTCGCGCTCGATCGTCACCCCGGGCTCAGGGCTCTCGCTGCTGGCGACGTCGCCGGCGGGCACACCGAAGGTCGCATCCTTGTAGAACTGCGGGATCTGCGCCTCGGTGATCGGAACCGCAGTCGTGAGGTTTGAGTACATCCCGAGCTGATCGTTCGAGTGCGGCGGGTACGTGCCGGCCGCCTTGAACTGCGCCGCCTGCAGAAGGTTGTCGAAGCCGCTCTGTCCCGGCGGCAGGATGTTGCGGAAACCGCCGTAATCGTTATAGCCGTAGGGCTCTACCTGGGCGTAGGCGGCAGGGGCGAGCGCGAGCATGACCACGAGGACCGCCACCCTGCCGATGCGCCGGAACACGGTCCGGCACGCTACTACTAGGCCGCAGCGGCCTGCGCTGGTTCCAGCCCGTGCAGCAGCTCCCGCGCCGTCTCGAGCGTCGGGGCGGTCTGGAGCGCCGCCTGGAGCGCCCGCCCACCGCCGAGGCGCTCGACGTACCACGGATAGAACTTCCGCAGGTAGCGGGTGGCCCGGTCTTCGCCGAGATGCTCCACCGCTGACTCGATCACCCAGTCGAGCTCGGTCAGGATCTCGTCATGTCCGGGCTCGTCGCTCCGGCGCCCGAGAACCTGCTCGAACAGCCACGGGTTCCCGAGCGAACCGCGGGCGAGGAGCACGCCGGCGGCGCCGGTGCGTTCGAACGCGTTCTGCACCGCGTCGGGAGTCTGGAGCCCACCTGACACGAGTACCGGCACGGGTAGGTCCTCGACCAGCTCGCGCACGAGGTCGTAGTTCGGCGCGCCCTTGTGGCGCTGCGAGGCGTGGCGCGGGTGAATGCTGATCGCAGCCACGCC
>Ga0335073_10003408_pt1 | contig 22110 bp, 16 predicted proteins | sample Lox_Sample_22_FD_207093 | JGI IMG/M metagenome (GOLD analysis project Ga0335073, IMG submission 207093) | Soil microbial communities from Loxahatchee National Wildlife Refuge, Florida, United States - Lox_Sample_2.2 | ecosystem: Environmental > Terrestrial > Soil > Wetlands | place: USA...
GGAATAGACCACATCTTTGCTTAGCCCGTCGTTTGTGACTGTCCCGCTCTTCTCGCCTTTCAGCCAGTGCAGCCCGCCTTGAATGGGAGCAAACCATGTGCGCCCGTCCTGATCGACGTACACCGGCCCGCTGCTTTCCGACTGCGGGCCCGGCATCGAGTACGTAACAAACGTGCTGTCTCGCAGCCGTTCAATCCCCTGCGAGCCTCCCACCCACAAATCCCCTTCGCGATCTTCGAAAAGCGCCGTCACCGAACCGTATGTCTTCCGTTCACCCACATTCTGCGATGTACCGTCCTCGTTGACACGAATCAATCCGTTGCTGGTGCCTACCCAAATGTTCGCGTCGCGGTCGCGGATCATCGCCAGCACTCGTACGTCCCGAAGAGGGGCCGGCACGCCTGTCTCTGTGAGTTGGGTGCCATTCCACTCCAGCACGCCTCTTTCTGTCCCGATCCACAGACTATTGTTTCCCAAAGGCAGCAGGCAGCTGATTCCCCCGGGCGGCGTTCCGTTGGTCACCGCGGACACCTTACCATTGACGATATAAAAGAGACCTTTGTCACGCGTGCCCATCCACTCTCTTCCGTCCGTGGTCTCAGCCATTGAGATAACCGGAGCATTCGGTTCGGAGAAGCGGTGAATCGCGACTCCCGTGGCCCAACTGAGGTGGCTCGAGAGCTCGTCGGTCGCCTCCCCGGATGAACTCAATTTGGAGCTCGCCCCCTCTCCCGCGGGAGACAACAGAGCTTCAAGCCTTCCACCGTTGTAGCTGAGCGGACCGTACACGAGCGATGAAAAAACAACAGAGCCGTCCGCCCGCCTGCCGACCGCCGTGATGCCGAATCCCGCCTGGTCGCGGCCCAGTTCAAAATTCCCGTCGTGATAACGGAGAATGTTCGTGCTCTGCAAAATCACCCACAAATTTCCTTTCGCGTCGGACTCCAATTCTTCCACGCCGCCAATCTGCGAATTTCCCGGCACCGCACGGTTAAACGCCTCGAAATTCAAGCCGTCAAAACGGATCAAGCCTTTATCCGTACCGATCCAGAGGTAACCATCGCTGCTTTGGGCGATAGCCGTCACCGATCCAGACGGAAATCCTCGCTCGCTTCCCCAACGTTCCCACGAGTATTGGGAGATCGTTCGATGCGGATCGAGAGCGAGCACCCGAGCTGCAAAATACAACAGGAAGAGCCCTGCCATTGCACATTGGAGGACCCTGCGCCTCTTGGATTTCGCCTTACGGAAGGTATTCGAATTTCTCGACGACAACCTCAGTTCCTTTCTGCAGCGGGTCCGTGTTGCTAGGGACCACGTAAAGGATCAATTGGAAGGTTTCCTGCCCGGGCGTCGGCACTCCGGACGTAAAGACATGCTCGGAAACGAGAGGAGCGTTCGGGCTCATGGACGATCCACGAACCGTCTTGAAAGTCGCGCGCCCGGACTCCCAACGAACGGAGTGCGTCAGAGTGCCCGCAGGCTCTACGAATGGAGCCACGTTCCCCGGAACGTAAAACGGCTGTATCGCATATTGAGCGTTGTTCTTGTTTTTCGCGTCGCCCCAACGGCTGATTTCTACATCCCACTCGCGATAGTGCTGCGCACCTCCCCAATCGTCAAACGTGTTCATACTCAGAACGGCGGCGGGTTCCAAACGTGACGTGTCGCGGACAGTCGTAATGTAGGTCCCGTACCCTAGACTGTGCGTCAGCTTCATCTCCGTGCAGGACCATTTGTCACCCTCTTTTTTGATTCGCATGTGCAAATTCCCGCTCCCATCCACCCAGGCATTGTCCCCGGCGTACAGATTGTTCATTCCGCCGCGATCGCTGGAGATTGTGCGGACCAGCCAATCGTATCCGCTGAAATGGACTTTGCTGTAATCGGTGGAAAGCGAGCCCACGCCCTTCGTGATGACGACGGTGATGATCGGTCCACCCTGTACAGGTGCGACGTCCATCGTAGGAGCGGGATGATACGTGGAGTCCACCAGCAGCGCCGCATATTCCCACCCCAAATGAGTTTGAGTACTCCAAGTCGAGTCGGGATTGATTTTTATGAAAGGTGCCTCTGGCCAAGGCTGGACCCACCAAGGGCCGCTGCGCGCATAGATGACAATGCGGTCGCCGGGGCGAGCGCCAATAACACGCCCGGAGATGGTATCGACCCTTTCACGCCCGCCTTGCGCAGCCGGGGGGATCTTGGTGAACTCAATTGATGGTCCGGCCTTGGACTGCCGGGAATGGCAACCGCTCAAGAGAGCGCAAAGAAAGGAGAAAATGAAAAGAAAATGGGCTTGGGCGAATTTTCCTGCAGTCCTTTGCATCGAAGTTTTCCGCCGATCAAAGCTGGAGAAATAGGCTCCCTTGTGAGAGGGAGCGAAGAGTTGCATTTCTATCCTCTGCCGCGCGCACGGCTCGCCCGTTGGCAATCGAAAACCGCGCACATGACTCATTTTCAATGGCATCCTACAACTGCGAGGATTCTCTTGCCAACCATTGAATGCAGTCAAAGCAAAGACAGTGATTGGCAGGCTTTCTGAACGCGAGTCACGCGCGACTGCCCTCTCGCTATTCTTCTTGAGATCCGTTCGGTTCCCTTCGCCCTGCGGTTGTCCCGCTGGCTCGGCCGGTCTTTCAATCTGCGCTGCCGTTGGCAAGAAACTGTTCTGAAACGGCAGGCGCGCGCCTCAGTGCAGGTTTAGCAAATTTAAGTTCGCCCTGCGCCCACCATTCACACATCCAACCCGTGTCAACAACCATTGGACTACCGGCGTGCAATCTTGGTCGCAGGAACAACGCAAATGCCCTTCCAGGCGGTTCTCGTACGTCGAATTTCGTCTCAGCCCATGATCGGCCCGGATTTGCTCTTGCGCCCCATTTCTCGGGTATCTTGAGGGCATCTTTCTCGCAGTAGTACTTCCATATCCGTTGAAGGAGTTTTCATGACGCCGCTAGACACCCTGGCTGATAAATGGCTGTCCTTTGGACTCGCCTTCGTGGGGGGCTACGGAGACGCGTCCGGTCTCGTTCTCGCCGGGACTTTCACCGGCCACGTGACCGGCAACCTGGTGCTTGTGGCGGTCTCTGTGTCGACGCATGAATGGCGTGCGACGCTTGGCCACCTGTTGGCCATTGTCACTTTTCTGACCGGAGTTTTCCTGAGCGTGCTCATCACGCGCCTTCTGAATGCCTGGCCACCGAGGTCATTCCTTCCATCCATCATGGGAATCGAAATGATTTTGATTGCGGCGGCTTCTTTGGCTCTGTCGTCGCATGCGGCTATCCACTTCGAACTCTTTGTATTTTGCGTCTCTTTGGCGCTCGGCCTGCAAAACGGCGCCTTTCGCCGCGCGGGAGGAATCAGCGTTCATACAACCTACCTTACGGGAATGATTACGCGCCTGATCACGACAGAGGCAGGCAATCTCGTTTCGCAAGCTCCACCCCGCCCCGCGTCGCTCGCCGATCCGAAAATTACAGTTCTCGGTGGAATATGGGCCAGCTTTCTGGCAGGGGCGGTAGCGGGAGCCGCGATGGTTCTTCGCTTCAAGGAGCGCAGCATTTTGGGAGCGGCGGTGGTTCTATTTCTAATGATCGTTCTATGCTGGTTTCCGAGAAGTCCGGATCGCACCGGCAATTGAACTGAAGAAAACGGATCGTCAAAATTCCGCAGGGTCCTCGCGCAGCCGGACCCAAAAAGCGATAAGTATCGAAGGTGGAATTCTAGAGAAGGAAACTTTCTGTTCGTGCGGATTGTGCGAAAGCAATCCTGAACCGTCCGCGGCTCCTGCCCAGAGCGACTACCACGATTTCAGTCGCCCTGCCCGCGAGATGATCCGCGCTCCTTCAACAGTTTTTCCCAATTCCAGATCCCGTACATCACTTCCTTCGGAAGCGGGAAACCTAGCTGGTGTGCGAGCATCATTACCTGCCCGCGATGGTGCGCTTCGTGTGAAACCATGTAGCACAGCATTTCCACGCCCACGGGCCAGGGCCGCGCCCAGCCGTCTCTCCAAAATGACTTGATGCGTTCCCCGCCGCCGAGCGCTTCGGCAAGCATCTCCTCGCAGCGCGCAGCGCTTTCCGCCAATCCCGCGCGCGCCTGCTGTCGCGTGCAATCCGCGCGATTGAGTTGCCGAGGAAGTTTCAGGTGCGGCGCCGTCAGCCTCACCCACTTGGTGCGGACGTTGTGGACGTGCGTGAAGATCGCCGCGATGGTGCGGACGTTGCCGGGAGGCCTGGCTCTCCACGCCGCAGAGTCGAGCCGTTCGATCAGAATCTGATTCATCCGCTCGTTCGCGGCAAACACGCGGACCGCGCTGAGGCCGAGTTGCGTGTGAACCGTTTCTAGACGCTTGGTCACGACCCAGCTCCTTGGCGCATCGGGAGAAGACGCGAAAGTCCGTCCTGAGGAATGGGCGGAAATTTGCCTCAATCCTAGCCCCAAGGGTGGCCGGAAAGCGACTGAACGTTGTATCCAGAGTGGGATTTCTTTCGTGAACTACCGAAAGCCGTGACGCACCGTTCCTATAGCTTTGATCCGCCGTCGACCCGAACCGTGTCGCCCGTAATCCATCGCGCGTCGTCCGACGCCAGGAAAGCAACGACGCCGCCAATATCATCCGGTCTGGCGATCCGCTTCAGAGCCTGCATGCCCAGCGCCACGTTGCGCCCCTCATCCGTCTTCGTGAAGTTCGACATGTCGGTGGCAACGATGCCTGGGGCGACCGCGTTCACGCGTATACCCCTCGGTGCCAGCGCAGCGGCGAAGTGAATGACCAGCGTGTCGATTGCGCCTTTAGTGGACGCATACGCCGAGATTGAACCCACGGAAGCACGCGCCGCGAGCGACGACACAAACACGATGCTGCTGCCGTTCGAAAGAATCGGCAACAACTGCTGCACCAAAAAGTACGGCGCCCGCACATTCACGGCGAAGAGTTTGTCGAAATCCTCCACTGTGAACTGCTCGATGGTAGCGGCCTTTGAGATTCCAGCATTCGCGACGAGAATATCCAGCCGCTCGCCCACGATTGCGCGAACCTTCTTTGCCAATTTGTGCGGGCCCTCTGCCTCACCGAGGTCGGCGGAAACTGCATCGGCGCGCCCGCCGCCCGCGCGAATCTGCGTCACCACTTCTTCGGCGCTCTTGGCCGCGCTTCCGTGATGGACCAGCACTTGCGCGCCCGCTCCCGCCAAGGCCAGCGCTGCGGCTCGGCCGATCCCTCGAGAACCTCCTGTGACCAGAGCAGTTTTCCCCGCAAGACTCATCATCAGCCATCTCCTTCTCGTGGTTGTGCGGCGCGGAAGATCGCCGCGAAACTGTCGCGCGGTTTTTGTCTACACGCCCTGAATCAAAATGACGTGATACTCACCGCCTTTAAATCGATGCTCACGAACTGGACGATATTCGGGACCGTCATACCAAGCCTTGGCTGCCGCGACGTTCGGGAATTCCAGGACCACGGTCCCTTCCGTGGGCGCACCCTCCAAATCTTCGTGTTTTCCGTAGAACGCGAGCACCTTCCGGTCGTGCCCGTTGAGCGTTGCTGGCACGAGCTTCGAGTAGGTCTCCAGTTCACGTTCGTCGAGCGTCTTTTCGCGCGTGAAAATCATGTATGCACTCATGCCATCCTTCCGTCTCTTCCGTGATTGTCGCGAGTCCGCCAGGCCTCGGCGGACTCGCGAGTTTTTTCCTTCCATTACGCGTTTGTGCCGCCATCGACCGTCAGACTTGCTCCGGTGATATAGGACGATTCCGGGCCAGCGACGAACGCCACAAGCGCCGCCACTTCCTCCGAGGTTCCATAGCGGCCGAGCGCCGTGGCAGCTTTCTGTGGCGCAGCCCAATCGCCCGATGCGGGATTCAAATCCGTGTCGATCGGACCCGGCTGGACCGTGTTGACCGTGATGCCCCGGCTCCCCACCTCTCTCGACAACCCCTGCGCAAAAATCTTCACCGCGCCCTTTGTGGCCGAATACGGAACCAGGCCGGGCGTCATCACACGTTCACCTACGCACGAACCAATCAGGATGACGCGGCCCCCGTTGTTCATCTGTTTCAATGCCGCCTGTGTCGTCACAAATGTGCCGCGTATATTAAGGTCGATCAGATGGTCCAACTCCTCGAGCGTGGTCTCCTCGAACGTCTTCGGAATCGCCGTCCCTGCATTGTTCACGAGGATGTCGAGCCGACCGAGTGTGGCGACGGCTTTTTCGACCGCGGCCTTGACGGCGGCGGCATCGGTGGCGTCTGCCTGAATCGCAATCGCCTTTCCGCCCGCGCGTTCAATCTCTTTCACCACAGTTGCTGCCGCGTCCACACCCTTCGTATACGTGATGGCTACGCTCGCTCCATCGGCAGCCAAACGCTTCGCGATCGCCGCACCAATGCCGCGCGATCCTCCCGTTACCAGTGCAATCTTGTCTTCCAGTTTCTTCGACATAGTCTTTCCCCTTTCACACGAACGCAACAAGCCCGGCCGCCTTTGTATGAGCAGGCAACTCGACATGCACTTGTCTTAAGCTCTGAGTCACGTTGTTAGATGTGGCCCCACCCTTAAAGAACCGGCTGGGAGAGATAATTTGAAAGATTTCCTGTAACGGCCTGGAAATAGGAGGGCTGCGACGGAGCTACAGCATTTTCGACGCAATCTGGTTCGCGGCTAACAAAAAGGGTCGCTAAGCCTCCGCGGCCTTGTATCCGATCATTGATTCGCCGTCCGCACCCGCCGATTTTGGGTGGAAGGTTCGGAGGAAAATAGCGCGCCGTGTCCCTCGACAAGCGTTGGGTGGGCGAGAATCGCTTCTCGAATCCGCGCGTAAGGCAGCCCGGCGATCATTGCAATCTGGACTGAAGACATAATCTCGCCTCCATCCACTGCCATCGCCGTGAATCCAAGAATGCGATCTCCGTCGAATTCCACTAGCGCTTTCAAAAATCCCCGTGTCTCCGAAAGCGTCCGCGCGCGCAACACCCCTTCCATCGGAATCTTGAACAGGCGATACGCAATCCTTTGCTCCTTGGCTTCCTTCTCGCTCAATCCGACGCGCGCAAATTCCGGGTCCGTGAATAGGCAGAACGGAACCAGCCTGCCGGTCGTCACGTGCTTGACGCCCGCCAGGTTGTCACGAACCACGCGAAAATCGTCGATGCTCACATGAGTGAATTGCGGGCTTCCGGCCACTTCGCCAATCGCCCACACTCCCGGCGCCGTCGTCTGCAGCTGTTCATTCACCTGAATGAACCCGCGGTCGGTTAGCTCGATTCCGGCCCGCTCCAGTCCGATTCCCTCCGTGTTTGGAATTCGGCCCGTCGCAACCAGCAAATGCGTGCCTTCGAGCGTCTTCACCGCTCCGTCATGGTCAAAAACGATTTTCACCGACTGTCCCGACGTTCCTTCAACCCGCTTGATTTGCGCGTTCATCAGCATGTCGATGTTGTCGTCGCGGAACAGCGCTGAAAGCGCTTCGGTCACGTCATCATCCTCACGAGGCAGCAACTGCGCCCTCCGTTCGATCACCGTGACGCGGCTGCCAAATCGCCGCATCGCCTGTGCAAATTCCAGTCCCACATAGCCGCCGCCGAGCACAAGCAGATGTTCCGGCACTTCGTCCAGTTCCAGCGCTTCGATGTGCGTCAGCGGCTGCGCTTCCGCCAAACCCGGAACCGCGTCGATCGCCGCGTGCGTCCCTGTGCTTACGATCACGTTGGCCCCACGCAGTTGGCGGACCGTTCCATCCGCGAGCGTTACCTCCAGCGTCTTCGGGGCAATGAACTGCCCCGCCCCGAGAATCAATTCCGCTCCAGTCTTCCTATAAATATCGAGATACATGTTGTTGAGGCCCGTGACCATCGCGCGTTTCCGCCCGCGCACTTTCGACATATCAATCCAAAAATCGCCCAGCTCGATGCCGAATTGCGCACCTCTGCGAACGTACGATGCCACTCTCGCGCTGTGAATGATGTTTTTGCTCGGCAGGCAGGCGATGTTCGGGCAGGATCCGCCGATGTATTTCCGGTCGACGACCGCCACGCGCTGTCCTTGGCCGGCGAAGGTCCAACGCCGCCACGGTTGATCCCGTGCCTCCGCCCAGAATCACAACGTCGAACTCTTCCGGTTTCGCCTTCGGAAGCACTTCGCCTGAGGAAACATTCTTGGCCGTGTCCATATAAGCTCTCTTTTCTTAGGAATTCTGGATGCGGATTGCAGGTCGGTAACGGTGACAATCGGGAGGGGATGCGGCCTCGGAAAGTTCAGGGCTGGACATACATTTGATTCTCTGCCCGGCGACTCGCCCCGCAGCAAACGCGACAGAGCGAAAAATTAAACTACATAGCGAACTTCAATTCCACATGTTTGATCCTTGCGGAGAGTCTATCGGCATAAAAGTAGTTGCCATCCGCCCGGCTTTCTTGCTAGATTTTCTTCCATGAAATTGCCGCCCAGCCCGAAGACGGAAGCTCGGATGTGTCGTCTGTGTTCTGTCAGAGTGTCTTCTGGCGCTGAGGGGCTCCCAATCTAGAACTATAGAAATTGTGGAGTAGCACCTAAGCCCATCGCCAGAAAGTCCGGCCGGTGGGTTTTTTGTTTTTGCAGCCAATCTTTTGGAGCAATCGAAGCACAGTGAACGGAATTCAGTCAAACCTGGACCAGAACTCTCGCACGTTCAGTCCTAAGAAGAGGATTTTGCCAATCTCTTCGAAACGGCGGCTGAGCCGCCTTGAAATGCTCGAGCCGCCGCACATCGATGCAAGATCCTTGATTTCTCCCCAGCCTGCCACAACAGCCCTGCTCAATTCTTCCTGTTGTTTTTGTTGTTGATTTCTCTCCCAGCTGTCGCGCGCCGATAAGGCGCGAACAAATCTGACAATCCAAGGGGTGAGAAAATGAGAGCTCTTGAGGTCTTTGTGGGGCGTGGGTCAATTCTTACGGCGGTTGTTACGTTGCTGGTTGCTGTCGTAGTTTCGCCGATTGCGCAGGCTCAATCGGATGCTGCGCTTTGGGGCACGGTGAAGGATTCGTCGGGCGCGGCGATTCCCGGCGCATCCGTCACCATCAAGAGCACTGAGACAGGTGTGCAAAGGAGCGTGGTGACCGACGATGCCGGTCGATTCGACGCACCTTCCCTCGCCGTTGGACACTACGAAATCACGGCTGCCAAGACAGGTTTCCGCACCAGTGAGAGTACTGGCATCGCGCTGGTGGTCGGTCAGAGGGCGGAGGTTTCTCTGGTCCTGCAAGTTGGAGACGTCCATCAAGTCGTGGAAGTTGCGGGGGACGTGGGCCTCGTGGCGGTCACAACCGATGACGTTTCTGGACTAGTGGGAGAACGGCAAGTAAAGGATCTCCCGCTCAACGGCAGAAGCTACGATCAACTGCTCACTCTGAATCCCGGGGTCATCAACTACACATCGCAGCGTGCGGGCGGTGTGGGAACTTCGAATTCCGTTGTAGGAAACATGTTCTCGGCTTCCGGCAGGAGGCCACAGGAAAACGTGTTCCTGCTGAACGGGGTCGAATTTTCCAGCGCCTCTGAAATCAACGACACTCCCGGGGGTGTCAGCGGCCAGCTTTTGGGCGTGGATGCCGTCCGGGAATTTTCGATCGAGAAAGATACCTATGGCGCGGAATACGGCAAGCGTCCCGGCGCTCAAGTGAACATCGTCACCGCTTCCGGCACGAACCAGGTTCACGGGACAGTCTACGACTTCGTGCGCAATGACGCCCTGGACTCGCGAAATTATTTTGACCACGGAGACATCCCGGAATTTCAGCGCAATGACTTCGGAACCGCTCTGGGCGGTCCGCTTAGAAAAGACAAAAGCTTTCTGTTCGGCAACTATGAAGGATTGCGGCAGAATTTAGGTTTGAGCGTTCTGTCGCTCGTTCCCGATGATGCCTCACGGGCGAGCGCTATCGCCAGCGTACAGCCTCTATTGGCTTTGTGGCCCCTGGCAAATGGGCCGGAGGTGCTGACATCCGCGGGCCAGTCGAGCGGAATCGCCGAAGCGTTTTCGAATCCTCCGCAGACGATCCGCGAAGACTTCGGAACCGCGCGTTTCGATCAAATCTTTTCGGACAAGGATTCCTTTGCGGGCGTTTACACGGTGGATGACGGTACGGCCCATTCGCCCTCCAACAATCCCATTGCGATTGACAACCTTTTCTTGCGCGAACAAGTGGCCAGCTTGAGCGAAACCCATATCTTCTCGCCGAATTTCCTAAACAAGGCTATCTTCGGCTTCTCACGCGGAGCGTTCTACTTCAACACGGGCACCACCGTTCCTCTGCCAGGGTGGATCCATGCGGGGCAGCCTGTCGGCGCCGTCGTAGTAGGCGGGGGAACGACTCTCAATGGCGCGTCCCAGATTACAAACGGCGGAACGAACGCTGGCAGCAATCTCACCGCTGTTCGGAATCTCTTTACCGTGAGCGATCAGGTGACGCTCACGCGCGGCATCCACCTGTTGGAATTCGGCGCTTGGTTTCAACGCGTGCAGGCAAACGACGCTCTGTTGCAGGACCAATACGGCCAGGCATCTTTCTCCAATTTGCAGTCGTTCTTGCAAGGGAAAGTGAGCACCTACACCTACGCTCCCGTTTCTACGCCTTTGTCATGGCGTTCGCTTGAGGGCGCAGTCTTTGCGCAAGACACGATTCACGTGAATCCCTCCTTCGAGTTGCGCGTCGGTTTCCGTGGTGAATTCACGAACGGCTGGAACGAGGCGCACGGTCGCGCTTCAAACTACGTTTTCGATTCAAGTGGGATTATTTTGACTCAGCCCGCGATAGGAAATTCGGCGTTGGCGCAGAACAACGCCAAATTCCTCCCGGCGCCGCGCGTCGGAATTGCCTGGTCGCCGTTCGCTTCGAAGAAGACCGTCTTGCGCGCCGGTTTCGGCGTTTATTATTCCCTGCTCGACAACTTGAGTTACCGCCTCGATCAAAATGCTCCGTTCAACGCAGTTTACGCCGTCAAGAATATCGCGTTTTCGAGCATCGCTCCGGACGCCACCTATTCAGGAGCGCGGGTAGTGCCAAGCGGTGTTCAACCGGATTTGGATACCCCGGCCGTGGAGTCCTGGTCTTTCAAAATCGAGCGAGCGATTTCCCAGAATACTTCCGTGAGCGTGGGCTATGTCGGCTCGCACGGCTATCATGAATTGCTCTCCGCGGACGCAAATTTGCCGACTCCGACGATCTGCCCTGCCTCTCCGTGCCCAACGGGCTATCCCGCCGGGGCGATCTACTATCCGACGAGTGCCCCCCTCGCAAACCCCAATCTATGGAACAGCACACACTGGTTTTCACAAGGCATCAGCTCCTACAACGGACTGGAAGTGGATGTGACGCGGCACTTCAGCCGCGGCCTGGAATTTCGGGGAGTTTATACTTTTTCGAAAGCTCTCGACGACGGCGACAACATGAACACCAGCGTTGCGACGAATTCTCCTGCATTCATTGCCAATCCGCTGGATCCCAAGGCGGATTACGGCCCCGCATCCTTCGACGTTCGTCACTCCGCCGCGATCAACGCCACATACGATCTGCCCTTTGGGCGTCGCAAGGATTCCCTTGGAGCCTTATTGGCGCGTGATTGGCAAATCAGCGGCATCGAAACGCTGCAATCCGGCCTGCCGTTTACACCCCAGTTGTCCTATAACCCGTCGAATGACGGCGACACGCGCAACCCCGTGCGTCCGTCTTTGAACCCGAATTTCACCGGCCCATTGATTCTTGGTGGTCCTAGCGAATACTTCAATCCCAACGCGTTCATTCAGCCACTGCCGGGAACCTATGGCGATGCGGGGCGCAACGCTTTGCCTGGTCCGCACCTGTTCGAGACCGATTTCCTCTTGGCAAGGAATTTTTCTCTTTCAGAGAGATTCGGCCTGCAATTCCGCGCCGAGGCATTCAATCTTTTCAATCACACGAACTTCAACACTCCCAATCCTGTCGTCTTTGCCACGGCCACAGGAGGGCCTTCTCCCACGGCGGGTGTAATCACATCAACGGCGACTACCTCCCGCCAAATCCAGCTTGGTTTGAAATTATCGTGGTAACTCGAGGACGAACCGCAAGGCGTTTCCCGCATTCGAAGCATGGCCGAGGGCTATCCCCGCTAACCAAATTGTTCTTGCGACCAAGAACTCCGCCGTGTTGTGCTGCGTGAAGCTCGCGGCGAAATCCTCGGTTACGCCGGCGTAGACTTGTAGCGGCTCCGCCTTCCCGAGCAGCGCCCCGCCCGTGACCGGTAATCGATCAATCCTGACTTGCCATTAGGTCGTTGTTCGCGTCCCGTTGGTGAATCGCGTAAAGAGCGAGCTCGAGGCGGTTGGACGTCCCGAGCTTGTTGAAAATTCGGAAGAGATAGTTGCGTACCGTGTGTTCGCTCAGATTCAGCTCCCGTGATATGTCTTTGTTGGTTCGGCCTTCCGCTACAAGTTGGACCAGACTCGTCTCGCGCTTAGTGAGAAGACTGGCGCCTTTTGCGTCGACAATGAAAGGAGGGGCAGTCTCGGCGATCGTTTCGACGAGATATTGAATCTGCTGGCTATTCGCCCAGACTTCTCCCTCAAAAACCTTTCTCACGCACTGGCAAAGTACCTCCAGTGACTCGTCGCGGCAGAAGATACCGCGCGCGCCGCACCGAAATGCTTCCAGGACAAGTGTGGGCTGCGAGGCCTCCACCAGCATGACAATGCGGGGTGCCTTGAACGCGCTTCGCAGTTCGCGCGTCGCCCGAAATCCCGCTGTAGAACCATCCTTAAGTGCTCCACTGACGACCACGACATCCGGTTGCGTGCGCTCATACGCCGCAATTAGTTCATGGGATTCGATCGCAGAGGCGACGACGGATAGATAGCGGCTCCGCCGAAGCGCATTCTCTAATAATTGACAATTCATACGGCATTCTTCAGCGACTAGGAGAGAGATTTGAGAGTCGTGCTCGCGAGCTTTGACCATATTTGTCACCCTTTAGAATTAAAATCCGGACTGGGTCTAATCGTCCGTGAATCTAAGGCAATGACATTTCGAGGTAGGGCTGGGGACTACGAGGATGAACAATGAACCTTGATGCGTGATTTACGGTTTTGTGACACCCCCCGTCTGCAGGACCGGACGAGGAGAACTGGCGAATAAAGCGAGGATCTGCGCGGCCGCTCTCCTCACTTCGTCCTCGAATTGTTTGCGCAATTCAATCCGGTGTAGATCATGCGACTCACGCTCTCCATTTGAAAGATGTGCTCTCATGTGTAATTTCTCCATATGGGAGCTTATTGGCGAAGCGAGCGAAGACATTGAAAAAAAAGCATTTGCTCAAGAGTCCCGCAGAGCACCCGAGCAATCCACCTTCCACTTCAGCGACGGAGTCATCAAGACTAAGGGACATTTGTTTCTGTCTCACCATGGTTATTCTTCCATAAGATCTATCGAGCGTATCGCAGCCGAATCTGCGAGACAACTTCACCGTTGGTTCTAATTGAAGGATCGTACCTATTTGCCCCATAAGTTTGGAATGCGTGGTGATGCATACAGGTTGCCCTACGGAGAGGTGACAATCCATCACTTGTCAGGTTCTTCGGGAATCTTTACTCTCGAACACGATGCAGACGGGCCTCCGAGCTGTAAAAGCGGAAGAAACTGCTTCAAACGCTAAAGCGGCAGAGAGATCGTCACCATGAAGGCTATGCCCGGTACCCAACATGCGTCTGAGAGGATCGCCTTTCAAAGGCCAAGTGGCCGCAATACCCGGAAATCGAATTCCTTTAATAGCTATCTTCCGTAAGCAAAACTGAGGCGAACCGACAGGTCTTTTTCAGAAGGTAATCAACGGCGGGCAATTCAGTCAACGCCCTTCGTTGGAAAATCCCAGCCAGACAAAAACCAACTTCCGCGAAGCGAATTGAGGTCCGGACTTCGCTCAGAATCGACCGCGCACCTTTCAGAAGAGAGCGTTCGCTTTTGGGAAAAAGGGGCGGTGTGAGTCACAGGGCGAAGCTGTGCCCAACCTCTTACCTAGGAATCTGCGATGAGTGAAGTTCATGGCGAGTGGTTTGCCATCCACACGCGTTATCAACACGAAAGAAGTGTTTTGTCCTTCTTGGAAGCGAAAGGCTTTCGTACCTTTTTCCCTACATACAAGGAAGTTCGCCGCTGGGGGGACAGAAAGAAGGTCATTTCGCTCCCCTTGTTTCCGGGATATTTGTTCGCCGACGACGCGCGAGCGCGGAGAATCGAAATTCTCTCCGCGCCGGGAGCATGCGCGATTGTTTCTTTTCGCGGAGTCCCGGCGGCGATTCCTCACGAAGAAATGGAAGCACTACAGCGTGCTGCGGCGTGCGCCGGGAATCTGCGCCCCTACCCATATCTGAAGAACGGCGACATTGTTTTGGTGACAGCGGGTCCGCTCGCTGGAATTTACGGAGCCATCGTAGGCGAAAAAGACGATTGCTGGCTTGTCATCTCGATCCAAATGCTAGGCAGGTCCGCCGCGGTCGCGATTGATCGGCATTACGTGTCACCAGCGTCAGCGCGCGCGGTGACATCCCGCGAGCAAGAAATCGCGTCCGTCAATTCTGCCGATCGAGAGAGTCCACACCATGATTCTTGGCCCCGTTTTGCTTGACGCAACGTCAGTTTGCGTCTGACAGCTCGTGCTGTATGAGAGACCTTGAAAAACCTCTTGCGTTTTACGGTTTCAAGGAACAACCGTTCGGCGTCACGCCGGATCCTCGATTTCTTTATCTAAGCAGGTCACATCGAGAAGCTCTTTCTTCGCTGTTTTATGCAACAGAGGCGCGCCGGGGATTTAGTGCTCTCATCGCCGAACCCGGGATGGGAAAAACGACCCTGCTGTTTCACATGCTGAACGATATTAAGGACCACGCTCGGACCGCGTTCCTGTTCCAGCCGGAATCCACTGCGCCGGAATTCATGACCAACCTGCTCGACGACCTTGGGATCCACTATCAGAATGGTGGAGCTGTTTCGCTGCAGCGGCTGTTGAACGAAACACTCTTGGACGAAATGCGGGGAGGGAAACACTTCGTCCTCGTGGTCGACGAAGCCCAGAGTCTCGATAACTCGGTTTTAGAAAGAATTCGTCTGCTTTCTAATTTCGAGACCCCCGCTGCAAAGCTCATTCACATCATTCTCTCTGGCCAGCCAGAGTTGGGGGAAAGACTCGCGGATCCCAAGCTGGCTCAGCTAAAACAGCGAGTGTCTGTAGTCAGCAGGCTGGAGCCATTTTCTCTCTCCGAGACGATCGATTACGTGCATCACAGGCTTCGGCTTGCAGGATATGGGGGAGCGCCGCTTTTCACATCTTCCGCTCTTGGGTTGATTGACGAATGCAGCCGCGGAATCCCAAGAAATATCAACAGCCTGTGTTTTCTCGCTCTTTCCCTCGGATTTGCAAAGCAGGAAAGGTTGATTGATTTCGATACGGTCCAGGAAGCTGCGGATGACGCCTGGCTAAACCCGCCCGCGGCGCCGCCCCGTACGGAGGCTGTTCCTACGCGCGCATCCTTGGCTCTGTCGGAGGCGAATGAGATTCATTTCTCATCCTTCGGACCCGAGCAGAAGCCCCTAAAAACAAGCTTGGTTATGCTTGGACTTCTGATTGTTCCTTTGCTGGTGATCGCCCTAGCTGGCAATCAGCAAATCGAGTCGATCCTGAACGGCCTGGTCGCAGGCCTCACCGCCCAGCCAGACGCATCGATGCTCAACAGTCCGGCGGTCCTGCGTCCGCCCCCTCCACCCGAAATCGAGAAAGTCGCAGAGACGGCCCAAACAATGGAAACACAAACGCCGTCCTCCGCTGCGACCGACAGCCCGAATCAGGGCACACGGATGGTTCAGCAGCCCGGCAAGAAAAACGGGCGCAATTTGCGGAAGCGACGCAACGTCCACCACGGCGCAGAAAGGATTCGGGCAGATCGACAGGAGACGCTGTTCGAATTGGCTCTTGCGCACTACGGAAAATCTAACTGGGACATTGTGGAGGAAATATGCGCCGCCAACCCCAATCTCCGCTGCCCTTACGGCTTGGTTCATCCGGGCCAGCAGGTTCTTCTCCCGGACCTTTCTCCAAAATATCCCTTGCTGAGCGCCAGCTTGGACTCAAGCACAGGATACGCGGAGCAAGATTCAAGGCTTGGACGATGAGAGTCGCTGCATCTTTGGTTGTTCTGGCCGTCATCGCGCTGGTCTTGCCGGGCGCGCTTTTGGGGCAAAGCCAGTCCGAAACTCCGAATGCGGCTCAAAAACCACTATCCGCCGGCCAAATCAAACCTCCAGCGCAATCCGCCGTCGCGACTCCACAACTCCATCGCCGTAACCCGCGGTATAGGATCCAGCCGGACGATGTGCTCGACCTGTCCTTCCGCTACACCCCTGAATTCGACCAGGAAGTGACCGTCGAACCGGACGGATTTATCCAATTAAAGGGTTTGGACCACGGCGTCCTGGTTAAAGGGCAAACAGTCCCCGAACTTGTCGAGACTCTACAGAAGGCCTACTCCAATGTATTGAACAAACCCGTCGTCAGCGTCGTCCTTGCAGACTTCGAGCGCCCCTATTTCGTCGTCGGCGGCGAAGTTACAAAACCCGGCAAATATGATCTTCGCGGCCCCACCACTGCTTCACAGGCGGTCGCGATTGCTGGCGGGTTCACGGAATACCCTAAGAACACGAAGGTGATTCTATTTCGCCGCTACACCGATGATGAAGTGGAGACGCGTGTGCTTAACCTAAAGGACATCCTCAAGGGCAAGGATCCGCAGGAGGACGTGCAACTCCAACCAGGAGACATGCTGTATGTTCCGAAGTCGATCATGGGGAAAATCGACCGGTTTCTTCCCCGCGCATCTCTCGGCACTTACTTCAGTCCCGTTGCGTTTTAGCTGAAAAAGAAGGGGAAACAAAATGACAGGCAGGCATGAAATCGTCGTCAGCCGCCAGCCTATTCGCAAGAGCCAAGCGATGACTCTGGCCGAGGCTTTGGAGATCGGCTATCGCCGCCGCAAGACCTTCGGGTGGTGCTTCGTCGTCATATTCTTGGGCGCAATTCTCGCAGCCGTATTGATGCCGAGACATTACGAATCCGAAATGAAAATCCTCATTCACCGTGAAAGGGCGGATTCTCTCATCACCGGCCAACAGACCGCTGCAGTTGAACAGAATCTCCCGAGCCTCACCGAAGAAGACATCAACTCGGAAGTCGCCATTCTCACCAGCGAAGATTTGCTGGAGAGCGTGGTACGCGCCTGTGGCCTGCAGTACCGGTCATATGCCTCTCCTTTCGACCGTTTGCTTTCCCGGTTTCTGCCAAAAAAGAAGGTTGACGATGCCACAGCCGTGCGCGAAGCCGCCGCAAGCCTGGCGAGTCGAATCCATATCGAGCCCGTAAAAAAGTCGTTCATAATTTCTGTCACCTACACTGACCGCGATCCGCAATTTGCCGCCCACGTGTTGGACACTCTCGGCAATCTTTATCTGCAAAAGCACGCCGCCGTGTACCGTCCTGGTGACGCCTTCGTTTTCTTCGACAAGGAAACGATCCTGGCAAAACAGAGCATGGACGCTGCCGAACAACGCCTCGCCGATTTCAACCGCACCGCAGGGCTGGTCACCGAGCAACCGGAGAACGATTCGACGGTAGCGGAGTTGGGGCAATTTGAGCTTTCGATGCATCAAGCGCAAGCTGCCATCCCACAGCTTCGCGATCAGCTCGGTACATTGGACGAACTTCTCGCCAAAACGCCCTCGCGAATCACCACGCAAGAAGAAGTGAGCGACAATGGCGCTCTCATGGAGCAGTTGAAGTCCTCGCTTGTGAATTTGGAACAGCAGCGCGTGGATCTGAGAAACAAATACGCTCCTCAGGATCGCATGGTCCAGGAGGTGGACACGCAGATCGCGCAAGTGAAGGCGGCGATCGCGGACCAGCAGAAGTCGCCCTTGCGCCAGCAGTCCACCGACGACAATCCCACCTACGAATTTATTCGGCAAGAGATCGCCAAGACCAAGGCGCAGCTTGCTTCGGAGGAGGCGCTGGCGGTCTCGAGCAGGAAGGTGGATCAGTCCTACCGCCAGGCCATGATGCAGACCGACCAGAAACAACTTGAACAGCAAGCGCTGGTTCGCGATGCGAAAGCGGCCGAAGACACCTATCTCCTGTACGTCAACAAGCGCGAAGAAGCACGCATCTCCAACGCTTTCGATAAGAGCCGCATTCTCAATGTATCGATTGCCCAGAAAGCGACAGTGCCGTTTGCGCCGTCCAATCCTGCCGCTCTCCTTTTGACCGTCGGCTGGGCCTTCGCATGTCTCGTCAGCGCCAGCATTGTCTTCATCCAGGAAAAGCTGGACTCGCCGTTACGCACTCCTGAACAAGTGGAACGTTTTCTTGATGTCCCGGTCATCCAGTATTTGCCGGAGGCGCGTTACACCCCGCCGGTCTCGACTCGCTGACTCACGTCAGTCTGTGCTCTCACGGTGAACCGATCATGAGCAGAAACTTCGAGCTTCTCCAGCAAGCCGGCTGGGACGAGGGGATATTTCGCAAGACTTCCCCCGTTCCGGAACCCGCAACCGAACCTTCACCTGCGCCTGTTCCGACTCCCTCTGTACTCCCAGGGAAACGCAGCCTGGTCGACACTGATCTCTGTCTTTTCGTTCACTCGATATTCCTTGAATCTGCTCGCACATCTCCAAAAGCGGCCGTTTTCAGTGGTCTCAAGCGCCACGTGGGCTGCAGTTCGGTGTGCGCGGCCGTCACCAGAGTATTGGCCCAGGAAACGCAGCAGCGCGTGTGCGCCGTCGATGGCAACTCGTTGGCGCCTTCTCTCCACCTTTACTTTGGGGCTTCGAATCACACGGGACTTACGGACTTTCTGCAACTCACACAGCCACTGGACGCGTTTGCTCAACGTTTCGCGGGTTCCAATCACTGGTTTCTGGCTCATGGCCAATCCGGAGCAGGCCGCCGTCCCGTCGCCGGGTCGCTCGGCTCGGGACGTTGGATTCGCGAGCTTCGCAACAGTTTTGACTTTGTCTTGATTGATGCTCCTCCACTCACAGTTGGCAAGGCCGCCGTGAATTTAGCGGCGACTTCGGACGGCGTCATCCTGGTCGCGGATTCTTCCGAAGCGTTCGCAAGCGATCTTTGGAACACAAAACGCCGTCTCCAGTCAGCCAGAGTGCCGCTCCTTGGAGTCGTCATGACTCAGGAGTCCGATCGCGCGCCAAATCTCCTTACACGCCTATTTCAATGAACGCCAACGACAAATCCGCTGTCCAATTGCAGGTCCTCGCCAAGGTAGGCGGTGCTGGTATCCGCAAGCGAGCCACTTTTGGCTTGCGTCTCGGACGAAGGAAGCTCCGGCTGAGCCGCAACGGTTCCGTCCTTGCGGCCGAACTTGCTTTGAGCGTCTGTTCTTATCTTCTCTCCGTGTGGATCCTGCACCGCGGACTCAAGTGGGATTTTTCGGCTTGGGCGCCTGCAATGCCAATAATCATCGGTTTTCGCCTTTTTGGCCTCTATGTCGTAGGCGTCTACAAAAGCTCTCTGACTCACAGTGGATATTACGATCTCGTACAGATCATGAAGGCTTGCGCCCTCAGCAGCGTACTCGCCTTCACTGTCATCGAACTTCTGGCGGAGCCCGCGGACGCCTTGCCCCTGGCGCTGTTCATTCTGGACTGGGCTCTTTTCCAGTTCCTCCTCGGAGGCTTGCACTTCGGACGGCCCTTCCTGCGTTCCTTTGGCGCGCTCAAGCGAACAGCGGCCAAACGTGTGCTCATCGTTGGTGCGGGGGACGCCGGGACGTCCGTCGTCAAGGGCCTCGTCAGCGACCCAAGTTCCGATTGTCGGCCAGTTGGCATACTCGACGATGATCCCGATACACACGGCTCCGTGCTCTGTGGAGTATCGATTTTCGGTGGCATTTCCGACTTGGCTGCTGTGGCTCGCGTCACTCGCGCGAATGAAGTATTCATCTGCATTCCGAGCGCCACGCGTTCGGAAATGCAAAGGATTCTGTCCATCTGTCGCCTGTCCAATATTCCCGTCAGAACTTTGCCCACTCTGACGGAGTTGATTGACGGTCGCGTCTCACAGCGCGACCTTCGCGGCCTGCGCATCGAAGATCTTCTCGGCAGGGAGGAATTGCGGCCTCAAGGTTCCGAGGTGCGCGACATCGTCGGCGGCCAGATCATCCTTGTGACGGGCGCAGGCGGAAGCATTGGCTCCGAACTTTGCCGCCAAGTGGCTGCGGCGGCTCCGGAAGCCCTGATACTTGTGGAAAAGTCGGAAAACAGCCTCTTTTATATCCATCGCGAATTGAAAGAGCGCTTTCCCGGCTTGCGAATCAATCCGGTCCTTTTGGATACAACGCTGCGATCCCTGGTCCACGAAGTCTTCGAGAAGGAAAGGCCGGACGTAGTATTCCATGCCGCGGCTCACAAGCATGTCGGCCTGCTCCAACACAATCCTGCCGAAGCCATTCGCAACAACGTTCTAGGCACGCGAAACGTCGCTCTCGCCGCGTCGCAGAACGAAACAAAGCGGTTCGTCAACATCTCGACGGACAAGGCTGTAAGCCCCGAAAACTACATGGGTCTTTCCAAGAAGTTGACCGAGCTTTGTACGCAGGAGCTCGCTCGCCAGAGCCGCACTCGTTTCATGAGTGTGCGCTTCGGAAACGTGGCGGGAAGCACCGGAAGCGTCCTGCGCCTTTTCTGGGATCAGATTCAGAAACGCGAGCCGCTGCAAGTGACCGATCCACGGGCGACACGCTATTTCATGTCCATCGGCGAGGCGGTCTATCTGATCCTGCTTGCCGCCGGCCAAGGGCGTGGCGGAGAGACGTTTGTGCTGGAGATGGGCGATCCCATCAATATCTACGAGCTTGCCAAGAGCATGAGTCTCCTCGCGGGCTACGCTCCCGGTGAGGATGTGCCCATTCACTTCGTCGGTCTTCGACAGGGAGAGAAAGTCGACGAACAGTTGTGGGAGGAATGGGAGAGGCCGGCGGCAACGTCTCAAAAGGGGATTCTTTCGCTTACTAGGCAAGGAGTGCTTCTCCCGGATGTTTTGAAAAGAATTGACGAGATGGAGGTGCTTCTCGCTTCGAATGAAAGAGCAAAACTCCTCGCGCACTTGGATCAAATGTTTCCAGAATTTGCTGCGCGGCGGAGTCGGGGTTCTGAATTCGACGTGGAAGTTTCAAGCAAACCAATTGCAGTGGCTCAAGGGGATGTCTATGAGAGTACCGCTATCTAAGCCTGACATTGGCGAACGAGAGATCAACTACGTGACCGAAGTCCTGCGGTCCGGAAGATTGAGTCTCGGTCCCAAGTTGAAGGAATTCGAGGAAAAATTTGCGGCCTTTTCCGGCGTACGCTACGCGATTGCCACCAGCAGCGGCACGGCGGCGCTGCACCTATGCATCCGCGCCCTCGGCATTGGCCCGCAGGACGAGGTGATCACGACTCCCTTCAGCTTTGTCGCCTCCACAAACTGCATTCTGTACGAAGGTGCATCGCCCGTCTTTCTTGATATCGATCCTTTGACGCTCAATCTCGATCCCAAACAGGTCAGGCGTTTTCTCAGGCAGTGCTGCGGCCTGGATAGCCGCCGTGGCGCCATCGTGGACAAGGGCACAGGACGCACCGTGCGGGCCATTCTCCCGGTCCATGTTTTCGGTCTTCCTTGTGATATGGACCCGATCATGGACCTCGCACAGCAGTACGGCCTTTCCGTGATCGAGGATGCCTGCGAGGCCCTCGGAGCCGAGTATCGGGGGCGGCGCGTGGGAACCTTTGGCGACGCCGCCGTCTTCGCCTTCTACCCAAACAAGCAGATGACCACAGGAGAAGGCGGAATGATCGTCACGGACAGCGAAGAAATCGCCCAGGTTTGCCGCAGTTTGCGCAATCAGGGCCGGGATGAAGGCTCATCTTGGTTGCGCCACGATCGTCTCGGATTCAACTACCGCCTCAGCGACGTTCACTCCGCTTTGGGTCTGGCCCAATTGGAGCGAATCGAGGAACTGCTCGCAGCGCGTGAACGCGCCGCCTCGCTCTACGCGCGA
>Ga0335073_10003409_pt1 | contig 22107 bp, 24 predicted proteins | sample Lox_Sample_22_FD_207093 | JGI IMG/M metagenome (GOLD analysis project Ga0335073, IMG submission 207093) | Soil microbial communities from Loxahatchee National Wildlife Refuge, Florida, United States - Lox_Sample_2.2 | ecosystem: Environmental > Terrestrial > Soil > Wetlands | place: USA...
GCGACAGAACTGCGTGCGAGACTGCCACTTCAGGCGATCATTTACGCTTGGACGGTGGGCAGTTATCTTCTCGGCACGAGCGGAGAACAAGAACTCGTGCGCCGCGTTGAACGGTATTCAAATGGCATCCCTGTCCTCATGTCGGCACCGGCGGCCACTGCTGGCTTCCGGGCATTGGAAGCAGAACGAATCGCGCTGATCCATGCCCCCTTCTTCACGGACGACTTCGACCAGAAAGGAGTCGCGTACTTTCAGGAGCGCGGATTCGAGGTCGTGCACGTCAGCCATATGATGCCGCCTGTCGAGGTTCCTCATCCGAACACGGGCTCGGCGGCGAGTCCAGCCGAGATCTACGAGTGGGTGCGCAGCCATGTGCCATCCTCTGCGCAGGCCGTGTTCATCGGCGGGAACGCCCTGCGGGCCATCGGCGTAATCGCGGCGCTGGAAGAAGACCTCGGCCGGCCGGTACTCACCGCGAACCAGGTCTCTTTGTGGTATGCGCTACGCATGGCTGGCGCGCACGCAAGGGTCGACGATTACGGCCGGCTGTTCAACATGCCGTGCGGGTACGGCGAGTCGTCGTCGGGCACCTGCTGATTCTCGGCCTGCTGGGCGCGCGGCCCTTTGCCTGGCGGCCGCTCCTGCGGGCTGCACATGGCCGGAACCTCACTGGCAGCCCTTAGCGCGGCGACCTCGGCGGCGTTGTCAGGCTTCGGTTCTTTCCCGGGCGGCGAACCGCTCGATCGCGCGGAACCCCTGCTGCATGACGCTGGAGTTGATGCCGGGCACGTCGGCGAACCTGGCCCGCAGCCGCATCCCTCCATGCGGGTCGGTCATCCACCGCACCGCGATGTGCGTGTGCCCGGCGTCGACCGGGTTCAGCGTCCACTCTGCCGTGCCACGAAAGTCACCGTCGAAGTAGTCAAGGACCAGCCGCCGCCCGGGCTCGTAAGCGGTGACCCGCCCGGAGAAACGCACCGTGGCCAGTCGCCCGCCGAGCCCGCCGCCGTTGACGGTGATATCTACGACCGCGCCGATCTCGGTCGGCGGCCTCTCCCCGCGCTGCCGCATCCGCAGGTACGGCTGCCACCACTGGCTCCGGCCAGCCGCCTCATCAAGCAACGCCTGGACAATCTCGGCCGGCGTCGCCGCGATCGTTGCCTCGTCCAGGACGTCATACGTCGTCATCGTGCCCTCCTCGCCCCCGGCCGGCGGCAAGCGCCGCATCCGCGGTGATATCGCATCCTGGCTCCCATCGCGCAACACCAGCGAACCGGGCACAAGAGTCAAACGTCCCGGTTCGTCAGGGATCGTGATTGCCGCCCCTCGCTGTTGGAGTAACACACCCGTGCTCGCCCGGTCCTGCCCGGAATGTCGGCGCTCCCTGGCATGCTCGCCGCCGTGGGGACGTGGAGGCATCATGGGAGCTGTGACGATCGCCGACGCCTGGCCGCGACACGGCCAGGAGTTCACCATCGAGGATCTCGACCGGATGCCCGAGGACGGGCACCGTTACGAGCTGCTTGACGGGACCCTGATCGTGAGCCCGGCCCCCGGACTGCCGCACCAGCGCGTCGCGGTCGTGCTCACTTCCATCCTCGAGCTGGCCTGCCCGGACGGCTTGGTGGTCTTCCCGAACGTGAACGTGCGCTTCGCCGCCGGCAGCGCCCTGGAGCCGGACGTGGTCGTCGCCCGCCGCCCGGACGTCAGCGGGGCGCGCCTGCTCCACACCCCGCTACTCGTCGCGGAGATCCTGTCGCCGGACTCGGCGCTGCGGGACATGAACCTGAAGAAGGCCGCCTACGAGCGTTTCGGCGTGCCGTCGTACTGGGTGATCGACCCGGATCTGGACCGGCCCGCGGTCCGGGCGTTCGAGCTCGCCGGCGGCGCCTACGCCGAGGTGGCGCGCGTGGCCGGTGACCAGGTGTTCCGCGCCCTGCGCCCGTTCGAGGCGGAGATCTCTCCCGGCCGGCTGGTCGCGAAGCTGCGCGCCACCCGTGCGGGCGGGTCGTCAGCCGGGCAGGGCGATCCGGGCTGACCCGGTGTCCTGGGGCGACGCCGCGGTCTAGCCCGGCGCGGAGACCTGGGCCGGCGTGGCGGCCTGGGCCGGCGCGGCGGGCAGGTTGAGCGTGACCCGCAGGCCGCAGGGCTCGTTGAGCCAGGCCTCGGCCGTGCCGCGGTGGGCGCTGGCCACGGTGGAGACGATGGCCAGCCCGAGGCCCGCCCCTGGGCGGTTGGCCGGGGCCGCGCCGCGGTAGAAGCGGTCGAAGATCCGGGGAAGCTGGCCGGCCGGGACGCCGGGGCCGTCGTCGCTGATCTCCACGATGACGCCGCCCTCGCGGGCGTCGGCGGTGACCGTGGCCACGGTCCCGGCCGGCGTGTGCGCGGACACGTTGGCCAGCAGGTTGTCGATGGCCCGGCGCAGCAGTTCCTCGTCGCCGGTCACCTCGAGTCCGGGCGTGATGATCGTGCGCCAGGCCCGTGCCGGGTCGGCCGCCTGGGCACGCTCCGCGCATCCCCGGACGAGCTCGGTCAGGTCGACCGGCTCCTCCCGCTGCGCGGGATGCTGGTCGAGGCGGGCCAGCCGGAGCATGTCGTCGACCAGCCCGCTCATCCGCTGCGACTCCAGCGTGATGCGGCGCATCGCCTCGTCGACCTGGCCGCGGCTGGTCAGGGCGCCCTGCTGGTAGAGCTCGGCATTGGCCCGCAGCGAAGCCAGCGGAGTGCGCAGCTCGTGGCTGGCGTCGGCGAAGAACCGCCGCGTGGCCTCCTGACTGGCCTCGCGCTCGGTGACGAAGTCCCCGATCCGGGCCAGCATCCCGTTCAGGGCCGAGCCCAGGCGGCCGACCTCGGTGCGTGGATCGTGCGGGCTGACCCGGCTGGTCAGGTCCCCCGCGTTGATCGCGTCCGCCTGGCCGGCCATGGTCTCGATCGGCCGCAGGCCGCGGCGCATCACCCAGGCGACGCCGCCGGCGGCGAGCAGCCCGGCGGCCGCCGCGCCGAAGCCCAGGATCAGCTCGAGCTGGCTTACGGTCTTGTCGACCCCCTCCAGGCTCGTTGCCGCCACCAGAGTGCCCTGGCCGGGGTCGGGCGCGGCCATGATCCGCAGCTGCTGGTTCCCGCGCCTGCTGGCCACGGTGAGGCCTTCGCCGTTGGGCATCGTCGCGCCGAAGTTCGGTGGCAGCACGGGCACGAGGGCCGGGCCACCGATCAAGATCCCCCGGATGGCGATGGTCGGAGAGACCTTCTTGACCTTGTTCCCGGACACGATCATGACCGAGTACGGCTGGAGGATCGCGCCCTGCACCGGGGCCACGACCGGCGAGCCCCCGTTGGGCGGCTGGGAACTCGGCGCCGGTTCTACGTGGCGGTGAGCCGGCGTTCGCGGCCGGGCGCCGGCCGAGGGCACCGGCCGCTCAAGAAAACCCACCCGCCGGTACAGGAGCAGGACGTTCTCCAGCTGGGAGTCGGTCTGGCCGATCAGATAGGTGCGCAGCGCGGTGACCGCCGCGAAGGCGAACGCGGCCAGCGCGACAACCGTGACCAGCAGCACGCCGACAAGGACCCGGGTGCGCAGCAGTGCCCGGCGGGGCCAGCCCAGCCTCATCGCGGCCCGTCCCCGGGTACCGGTTCGCGCGGCAGTCGCAGGCTGTAGCCGACGCATCGCTGGGTGTGGATCACATCCGGGCCGTGCGCGGCGAGCTTGCGGCGCAGGTAGGCGACGTAGGTGGCGACCACGGTGCTGGACCCGCCGAAGTCGTAGTCCCACACGTGGTCGAGAAGCTGGGCCCGGGTCAGCACCCGGCCCGGGTTCAGCATCAGGTAGCGCAGCAGCCGGAACTCGGTCGGCGACAGCTCGATCCCCTGGCCGGCCCGGCGGACCTCGTAGCTGTCCTGGTCCAGTTCGATGTCGGCGAACGTCAGCACGGGCCCGCCCTCCCGGTCGGGCCGGGTGCGGCGCAGCACGCTGCGGATCCTGGCCGCGAGCTCCTCGAGGCCGAACGGCTTGGTCAGGTAGTCGTCGCCGCCGATCGTGAGCCCGGTCACCTTGTCGGCCTGGGTGTCGCGGGCGGTCAGGAAGATCACCGGCACCCGGCTGCCGTCCCTGCGCAGCCGGCGGACCACGTCGAAGCCGTCCAGGCCGGGCAGCATCACGTCGAGCACGAGCAGGTCGAACCGGCCGTCCCTGGCCAGCCGCAGCGCGTCGGTGCCGTTGTCCGCGGTGGTCACGTCGAACCCGAGGAACCGCAGCGACGCGGCCACGGCGTCGCGAAGGAACGGCTCGTCGTCGACCACGAGCAGCCCGCCGTGATCGGCGGGCAGTTCGGCCGCTGGCTCGCCCATCATCACGCTCCCTCGCCTGCCTGCCATCCGATCACCTCATCGCTAATCCCCGGTGTGGTCTGCGTGTGAGTTCCATGTGAGCCCCGGCCGCGGCAGGCAGCTCCGCGCCGCTCACACCGGACTCACACGCAACCCGCGCTGCGATCTGACGCCCGGCGGGGAGCATGGTGCCGCCGGGACGTCCGGCCCAAGGATAAGGACGATCAGATGATCAAGGGAAAAACCCCGGCCCGCGGCCGTCTCGCGCGGCCGCCGCGCGCCGCAGCGCTGGCCGGCCTCGTAGCCGGGGCGACCCTGCTGGCGGCGTGTAGCGGCGGCAGCTCGCACTCGTCAGGCGCCAGCGCCTCGCAGGAGACCGCGAAGACGATGAATGTCTTCGCACAGTGCATGCGCGGCCACGGGCAGCCGGACTTCTACTACGCCAACCCGCAGAGCATCGCAAGCTCTTCCGGTCCGGCGTTCAGCGTCGGCCAGGGGTATCTCGTCACGGGCGTCAACCCCCGGTCGCCCCAGTTCGCCTCGGCCATGGCGGCCTGCAAGCACCTGCTCCCGCCCGGGCCGCGACAGGTCCTGACGAACCAGCAGCTCGACGGGGACCTGAAGTTCGTGACGTGCATGCGCGCGCACGGTTTCGCCGGCTACCCGGAACCCGACGTGCGCAACGGCCAGCTGATCCAGGAGCCGCTGCCAGCCAGCATCGACACCAGCTCGCCCGAGTTCCAGGCCGCCGAGAAAGCCTGCGGGGGGACCTAGCGACGGGCACCGGCAGACGGGCGCTTCGGATGGCCCGCCGCCACCGCCTCGGCCAGCCGTTTGTGATCTTCAACCACCAGCACCCTCATACGCTCTCCAGCCTGGTCGGCCTGGTCAGCCCCGCCGTCAGGATGCCAGGCCGTAAGTGACAGCCAGGTCACAGTCTCTGTGACCGTGCTGTCACCCGCCACGCCGTACACCTGTATGCGAACCACCGGCGGCGCGCGCCGTGCGCCGCGAAGGGGGAAGGCCCGATGAACGACAACGCCGCCGATCGCCGTGGCCCGCGGCAAGCTGATGCAAGAGATCCGGTGCGTGCGCGCCCACGGGTTTCCCGGCTGGCCGGACCCGGTCGTCATGCCGAACCTCATCAGCTTCATGCCGCCCCGCGGGGTCGACCTGAACCATACTTCGCCACGGCTTCGGGCGGCGGAGCAGGCATGCCATTGGCCGCCCGCCCAATGACGGAGGAAAGCATGAGACGGCTTTCGGCCCGCGCGCGGCCCGGCGGGAACGGCGCCGCTGGCGGCAGGACAGTCATACCGCGGTATGCCATCGGACCGGGCTGCCGCGGTGGTATGAGCGCCAACTTGGCTCCCGGGTGCGACGACCCCGAAACCGGCCCCCGAGCATCCTTGGCGATGACGGTGGCCGGGCTGGCCGCCGATCCGCGCGAGGAAAGCGAGATGCAGGACATGCTCGGGCAACCCGGCGCGCCGTCCAACGGTGACCGAACCCGTGCCGTGCGGTCAGCGGAACGCCATGCGTGGCGGCGGTCCTCACACCGAACTCACACGCAACCCGCGCGGCCGTCGGATGTCTGCCGCCGAGGATGGTTGCCGGAACACCTCGTCGAGTCAAGGACAACAACAAGCATGAGCCAGAACGCCCGCTCCCCCGTCAATATGCCGCGGGCTGCCCGCCGGCCGCCGGGCTGGCGATGCGCGGGCCTGACGGCCGCCGCGGCCGGGATCGCGCTTGCGGCCGCGGCCTGCGGCGGCGGGGGCGGCAGCGCCGCAGGCTCGTCGTCGTCAAACTCGGTGCCCGATACCCAGCAGGCAGCGCTGGCCTATTCGCAGTGCATGCAATCGCACAGGGATCCCGGCTTCCCCGACCCGCAGCAGGGCCCGGCGGGTGCCTGGCTCTACGCGCAAACCCCGCAGACCCAGCAGTACTTCAGCGGCCCCGGCTACAACGAGGCACAGCGCGCGTGCAAGAAGCTGCAGCCCAGCCAGCAGCTCACCCCGGCGGAGCGGGAGGCAGCGATCAGCCAGCTGCTGACGCTCGCCCGCTGCATGCGCGCGCACGGCATAACGAACTTCCCCGATCCGACAACCAGCGGTGGCGGCGTCGGCATCCGCTTCGGCGCCGGCATCGACCCGAGCTCGCCGCAGTTCCAGGCCGCGGCCAAGACGTGCAAGATGCCCGGCGGCTGACGACGGGAGCGCAACACCATGAACGGTCCAGACTATGAACGGCAGGCAGCCGGCTGGCCAGGCGGCGCGCCCGGCAACGAAGAGGGGTGACGTAAGACGATGAGCAGTACCGACGCACCTGAGCAGGCCGGCGGGGCCGTGCCGGAGCCGGCGGCGCCTGCCGGCGTAAGCGAGATATCCGGGCCGCTGGTGCCCGCGCGGGGCGGCGGGCCGGCGGCGGGCGGGCCGACAGTGTCGGGGCACCGGAGGAGGCGGCGCGGCTGGGTCGTGGTCGTGGTGGTGGTCGTGCTGGCCGGAGCCGGGGCGGGCGGCGCGGACGCGGCCGGGGCGTTCAGCGCCGCGAAGCCGGCCGGGAGCAGCAACGCGTACGCGACCAGCACCTACACGGTGCGGCGCGGGTCGCTGACCGAGCAGACCCAGGAGGACGGGACGCTGGGCAGCGCCGGGTCGTACACGGTGGTGGTACCGGGATCGTCGGGCTCGGGCGGGGGCGGGTCGCCGTCGTCGGGCTCGGGGTCACAGACGTTCACCTCGCTGCCGCAGCCCGGGAAGATCATCCGGCAGGGCCAGGTGCTGTATGAGGTCGACCAGACGCCGGTGGTGCTGCTGTACGGGTCCGTCCCGGCCTACCGCGATCTGTCGGGGGGGATGACCGGCGCCGACGTGCGGGAACTGAACGCGGACCTGGTCAGGCTGGGCTACGCGACCGCGGCGGCGCTCGGCCCGGTCTCGGGCTGGAATTACTTCAGCTCCGAGACCGCGTACGCGCTGGGGCTGCTGCAGACGCATCTGGGGCTGACCGTGACCGGGTCGCTGCCGCTGGGCCAGGCGGTGTTCCTGCCGGGCGCGATCCAGGTGACCGGGCTGGGCGCCGGGGCGGTGCCGGGTGCGTCGGCGGCGGCCGGGTCGGTCGTGCTGACCGGCAGCTCGCTGACCCCGGTGGTTACGATCGACCTGGACGCGTCGCTGCAAAGCGAGGTGGCCGTGGGCAACAAGGTATCGATCACGCTCCCGGACGGCTCGGCGACGCCGGGAGTGATCTCCCAGATCAGCACCGTGGCCTCGTCCTCCTCCTCGTCCTCGTCCTCCAACGGCGGCGGTAGCTCCTCGGCCAACGGCGGCAACTCCGGCGGCGGGTCGGGCTCGGCGACGATCACCGTGCTGGTCTCGCTGACCAGCCCGGCCGCGGCCGGGCACCTGAACCAGGCCCCGGTGGAGGTGACGATCACCACGGGGTCGGTGAGCAACGTGCTGATCGTCCCGGTGGACGCGCTGCTGGCCCAGCCCGGCGGCCGGTACGCGGTGGAGGTCACCGGCCCCGGCGGCCATCACCTGGTGACGGTGACCCCGGGCCTGTTCGACGACGCGGCCGGCACCGTCGCGGTGAGCGGGAACCTGACGCCCGGCCAGCACGTCGTGGTGCCGGGCATATGAGCGGCCCGGTGATGACGCTGCCCGCCGGGGGCCGGCTCGGCTGGCCGGCCGGGGCGGGCGAGCCGGTGCTGGAGCTGGAGACGGTCAGCAAGATCTACCCGGGCAGGCCGCCGGTGCCCGCGCTGCGCGAGGTGAGCCTGACGGTGACCGCGGGGGAACTGGTGGCGGTGGCCGGGCCGTCGGGGTCGGGCAAGAGCACGCTGCTGCACCTGGCCGGCACGCTGGACCTGCCGACCACCGGGACGGTGCGGGTGGCGGGCCTGGACGTGGCCGCGCTGAGCGACCGGCAGCTGGCCGGGCTGCGCGCCTCGGCGATCGGGTTCGTGTTCCAGCAGTTCTTCCTCGCCGAGCACCAGACGGTGCTCGACAACGTGGCCGACGGGCTGCTGTACGCGGGAGCGGGGCTGGCGCAGCGCCGGCAACTCGCGGCGGCGGCGCTGCAGGAGGTGGGGCTGGGGCACAAGCTGCGAGCCCGGCCCACCCAGCTGTCGGGCGGCGAGGGGCTGCGGGTGGCGATCGCCCGGGCGAACGCCGGCCGGCCGGCGATCGTGCTGGCCGACGAGCCGACCGGCAACCTGGACCAGGCCACCGGCACCGCGATCTTGCAGTTGCTCGCCGAGCTCAACCAGGCGGCCGGGACCACGATCGTGGTCGTCACCCACGACGAGAAGGTCGCCGCCGCGATGCGCCGCCAGGTGCGCATGCTCGACGGGCGGATCATCTCCGACACCGCGGCCGGGCCGGCCGCCGGCGCCGCCGCCCGCCCGGCGGCGCCTTCGGCCGGCGAGGCGGGCGAGGCCGGGGAGCGGCTCGCAGGCCGGCCGCCCGATCTGGAAGGAGGATGGCGATGAGCGCCACCACCCCTGTGGCGCGTGCCGCGGGCCCGGCTCGGCCGGGTCATGCGCCCGCGCCGGCGCGCCTGCGGCTGACCGACCTGGCGCGGCTTTCCGGGGTCGGGATCCGCACCCGCAAGCTGCGGGCGGCGCTGTCGGCGCTGGGCATAGCGATCGGGGTCGCGGCGATCGTGGCGGTGCTGGGGCTGTCCGCGTCGTCGGCGGCCGGGCTGAACGCGGAGATCGCCGCGCTGGGCACCAACCTGCTCACCGTGCAGCCCGGGCAGGGCTTCTCCGGGACCACCGCCGAGCTGCCGACCGCCGCCCCGGCGATGATCTCCCGGCTGCCCGGCGTCTACCAGGTCCAGTCCACCGGCGCCACCGACGTGAACGTGTACCGCTCCCCGCTGATCCCCGCGGTGAACACCAACGCGCTGTCGGTCGACGCCGCGACCCTGGGCCTGCCCGCTGCCGCCGGCACCAGCCTGGCCCAGGGCGAGTTCCTCAACGCGGCCACCGCCCGCGAGCCGGTCTGCGTCCTCGGCGCGGCCGCCGCCCAGCTGCTCGGCATCGACACCGTGTTTCCCGGCGAGCGGGTGTGGATCACCGGGGTCGGCGGGGCCGGCGGCATGTGGCTGTATGTGGCCGGCATCCTGCACCCCGACGTGCTGGCCCCCGACATCGACTCCTCGGTGCTGACCGGCTTCGGCTTCGCCGAGCGCTACCTCGGCTTCGACGGCCACCCGACCACCGTGTACGTCAAGGCCACCGACAGCCGGGTGAATTACGTCGACAACCTGCTGGGCGCGCAGGCCAACCCGGAGAACCCCAGCGGCGTCGAGGTGTCCCAGCCCTCCGACGCGCTGGTCGCCCAGGCCGACGCCAAGAGCGCGTTCAACACCCTGTTCCTCGGCCTGGGCGCGGTCGCGCTGCTGGTCGGCGCCATCGGCGTGGCCAACATCATGGTCATTTCCGTCCTCGAACGCCGCTCCGAGATCGGGCTGCGCCGCGCCCTCGGCGCCACCAAGGGCCACATCCGCACCCAGTTCCTCGCCGAGGCCGTCGCCCTGTCCCTGCTCGGCGGAGCGGCCGGGATCATCATCGGCGCCGCCGCCACCGCCATCTACGCCCACGGCAAAGGCTGGGCCACCGTCATCCCCGCCGACGCCTGGGCCGGCGGCCTGGCCGCCGCCATCCTCATCGGCGCCCTCGCCGGGCTGCTGCCCGCCATCCGCGCCGCCCGCCTCTCCCCCACCCAGGCCCTGTGGAGCCTCTAAGCCAGACCGGCCCGGCGGGCCGGACGTTACCCGCGGCCCGGTTCGCGGCTCTTCACGCAGGGTCGGCGGCCGTCCCCGGCTGATCCGCCGCGGCCCGCCGCGCGGCCTCGCTCAGACGGCCGGGTGAGACGGCCGGCCGGCGCGGTCGGTCACCCGGGCGCGCGGGCGGACGACGCGCTTGCCCGGTGCGCCAGGTGCCGGCCGAGCGGGTTGGATTTCAGCACGTCGACCATCTCGTCCGGGCTGACCTCCGGCTCAGGCAGCGGCGTGGCCGTGGCCCGGGCGGGCCGCAGGGCGTCGAGCATGAACGGCAGGAACCGGCGCCAGAGCGCGGGACGCACGTGCCGCGTGTACTCCGACACCGCGGCGAGCATGAACTCGATGATCGGGATGTCGGTGGCCGCGAGGTCGGCGCGGACCTGGCCGTCGGCCTGCGCCCGCTTCACCAGGCTGTCGATGGCAGGCCGGATCCTGCCCCGGGCCGGGGCGACGCGGTCGTGGCCCTGCGCGGCGAACATGAGGATCTGGCGCAGGCCACGATCGCCGGCCAGCATCTCGGTGGAGCGCTCGAGGAACCACACAAGCGCCGCCCAGGCGTCCGGCTGATCCTGCGCCTGCTCGGCCAGCCCGACCAGCGCGTCGATGCGCGCGTCGAACAGCGCGTCGGACAGCGACGCCTTGTCGGGGAACCGCCGGTACACCGTGCCCACGCCCACCCCGGCGTGGCGGGCCACGTCGTCGAGCGTGGCATCGAGCCCGCGCTCGGTGAACACCTCGGCGGCGGCCTCGAGGATGCGCTGCCGGTTCCGCTCGGCGTCCCGGCGCAGCACGCGCGCGGGGCGGGAGCCGCAGGCCGCGGTGCCGCGGTCTTCCTGCTGGTCAGCGGCCCGTTGGTTCACGTTCACGACGACATCGTACCCCGAGTGGAGATGGCTCCTCCGGTTTGTTAGTCTCTACGGTGTAAGCGGAGATGCACTCTCCAGATGGGGGTAGCTCGATGACCGCAGACAGCGTTCCCGGCGCCGTCCCCGCCGCCCAGGCGGGCCACCCCGACGGGCGGCGGTGGTGGGTGCTGGGCGTGGTCGGGCTCGCCCAGCTCATGATCGTGCTCGACATCACGGTCATGAACATCGCGCTGCCCTCCGCGCAGCGGGCGCTGCACTTCTCCAACGTGGACCGGCAGTGGGTGATCACCGCCTACGCGCTGGCCTTCGGCAGCCTGCTGCTGTTCGGCGGCAGGCTCGGCGACCTGTTCGGTCGCAAGGTCACGTTCCTGACCGGGCTGGCCGGGTTCGCGGTGGCGTCGGCGGTCGGCGGCGCATCGGTGAACTTCACGATGCTCATCACCGCGCGGGCCTGCCAGGGAGCGTTCGGTGCCCTGCTGGCGCCCGCCGCGCTGTCGGTCCTGACCACGACGTTCAGCGACCCGCGAGAGCGGGGTCGCGCGTTCGGCGTGTACGGGGCGATCGCCGGCGGCGGCGGGCTGGTGGGCCTGCTGCTCGGCGGCGTGCTGACCGAGTATCTCGACTGGCGCTGGTGCCTGTACGTGAACCTGGTGTTCGCCGCCGTGGCGGCGGCCGGGGCCGTGGTCTTCCTGTCCTCCCGGCGCGCGGCCGCCCCCGGCGCCCAGCTGGACGTCATCGGCGTGCTGCTCGTGTCCGGGTCGATGTTCTGCCTGGTCTACGGTCTCTCGAACGCGGCGAGCCACAACTGGCACACGCCGTCGACATGGGGCTTCCTGGTCGCCGGCGCGGCGCTGCTGGTCGCGTTCGCCGCCTGGCAGTTCCGCGCGCGCCATCCGCTGCTGCCGCCGCGGGTCGTACTCGACCGCAACCGCGGCGCCGCCTACCTGGCCATCCTGGTGGTCGGGGCGGCCATGTTCGGCATCTTCCTGTTCCTCACCTACTACCTGCAGACGATCCTCGGGTACTCGCCGGTGATCACGGGCCTGGCGTTCCTGCCGACGATCGCGATGGTCATGCTGTTCGCCCAGGTCTCCAACATCATCCTGATGCCGCGCACCGGCCCGAAGCCGCTGGTCGGCGTCGGCATGCTGATCGCGGCGGCCGGGATGGCCTGGCTCACCCGGATCGGCGTGCACACCGGGTATGCCTCCGCCGTGCTCGGCCCGATGCTCGTCACCGGCGCCGGCATCGGCCTGTCGATGCCCTCGTCGATGAACGCCGGGACGTTCGGCGTGGCGGGTGGCGACGCGGGCGTCGCCTCGGCCACCCTCAACGTCGGCCAGCAGCTCGGCGGCTCGATCGGCACCGCGCTGCTCAACACGATCGCCACCAGCGCGGCAGCGGCCTACGTCGTCGGCCATCTCGTCCCCGCCGTGGCCAGCTCGGCCGCCGCCCGCGCGGCCCTGCAGGCCTCCGCGGCCGTGCACGGTTACACCACGGCGTTCTGGTGGACCGCGGGCATCTTCGCCGGCGGCGGGATCGTCTGCGGCGCCCTGTTCCGCCGGGGACCGCTGGCCCGGCAGGCAGAGGTCGTCCAGGCAGGCGCTCCCGAGCAGCAGCCGGCGCCGGGACCGTCCGTGCGGACCTGACCACGCCGGTGGCGGCTTCTTTTATGGACGCGGATCTGGACGCCCGCTCGCAGGTCGCACGCCGGCGGGAGGCCGTGCGGCTGGAGTTCGACGCTCAGGCGCGACGGTTCGAGGAGGCGCCGGGCGTCTGAGCGCGCCAACGTCAAGGTCCACGTCCTGGCGGCACAGATCGTCGCCCGGCTCGCGCCGGATAGCCCCCGAGAGCGTCGCTGAGCGGGAGCGCCCGGCCGGGGCCTTTTGCCAGCTAGACGCTGGTCATCACGCGCAGTAGCATTTCAGTGCGGTTGTCAAGCCAGCCGTTCGGCGCTCCGGGCTGACTCCGCATGTCTTTGATCACCCGGTATCCACCACCTGGGACCCGAACGCGCTTGTCCGGGACAGGGGGTGGCACCGATGCCTGCGGCCAGGTACCTGTTCCGTGTGGTCAGCGGTGTGCCGGTGATCACCGCGCCCGGTGAGATCGGTATCAGCAGCGCCGGCGAGCTGAGCGCCGCTCTTCTCCAGGCGGCCGCCGGCGGGCATGCCACCGTCGTGGTGGACATGACCGGTACCTGGTTGTGCGATCCGGCCGGGCTGAACCTGCTGGTGCGGGCGCATAGCCGGGCGCTGGCCGATGGGGGCGGGCTGCGGCTGGTGATCCCCGGCGGGACCAGCGTCATCCACATCTTCGGGGTGACCGGCGTCGGCCGCGTGATCCCCCGGTTCGCAAGCGTCGAGGAGGCACTGGCGCAGGTGCCGGCGAGCGCGGTCCCGCCGCCGCGCCCGGGACACCCCCCGTTGTCGCCGGCCGGACCGGCCCGCAGAAGGGGCCCGCGGGCCGGCAACCGGTTTTGCGAGGAGTGCGGCATCGCGTTCGTGCCACAGCACGCGCGCGTCCGTTTCTGCGGTGTCGCCTGCCGGGCCACGTGGAATCGCGAGCAGATGGGCGATCCCGCGGTCGAGGCGAGTGCGCTCCAGTGGTCGATCGCCGCCATGAGCGAGGCGACGGGACGCCTCCCCGGCCTGACGCTGTGCGACCGGCTGCGGGGGCTGGCGGCCATCCGTGAGGCCGTGTGGTGGATCGCCCTGGTCGACGCCACGCTCGTTCGGCATCATCGGGACCTCTACGACGCCGTGATGGCAGGCGACGGCGCCGCGGCATGGCGGGCCACCGAAGAAACCCTGGCCGGCCTGCGCTTTGCCCGCGACTGGATCACCAGGGAAGCCGGGATCGAGGGACTCATCCGTTCCGAGGATGCGGGCACCACTCAGCTGCGGATCGCGGCCTGGACCTGGAACAAGGTCCCGCCGCCGGCCCGTGGCTGGCTGGCCTCACGCGGCCAGGCCTGGGAGATGGCCCGCTACCGCGCCTACCAGGCTCAGCTGGCGGGCCACACGATCGGCGAGACCGTCCGGCGGGCCGCGGCGTTCCTCGCCCTGACCGGCGCGAGCGCAGGCCCGGCCGCAGCGGCCGGCGCGGCCGATGCGGCCGGGCGGGAATCTGCCTCCGCCGGGAGCCAGGCATCGGTCATCTAGCGGCGCTCCCGGCCGGACCGGGCGTATTCCTCGTTACGCGCCACGGCCTCCTGCCGCGGGTCGTCGTGGCCAGCGCCGTTCTTACCGCGGCTTTTACTCGCGGCGCCGGGCCAGCGGGAACGCGAACCACAGGCTGGCGAACAGCACCGCGATGCACGCGGTGATGATCGCGGCGGGCACGGCCGTGGTCACATAGCTGGAGACCAGCAGCACGGCCGCGGAGATGGCCAGGCCCACGGTGGCCAGCCCGAGGATCGCCATCACGCTCGCGGCCCGCACCAGGGATTCCTTCTGCTGCCGCCGGAATACCAGCCGGTGGTAGGCCACCGGTCCCAGCAGCAGGGCCGTTGCCGCGGCCGACAGCACGAGGGCCGCCAGGTACAGATCGCGCTGCGCGTTGCTGAGCCGGACGAACCTGACCGTGAACGGCAGCGAGAGCAGGAAGCCGAAAAGGACCTGGACGCCCAAGCCGGAGACCCGCAGCTCCTGGAGAAGTTCGGCCAGATTGCGGTCGGCACGCTCGGCTCCCGACTCCTCCCGGGGATCTTCGGCTTGCTCAGGCCCCATGCAATGCCTCCCTCGTGAAGTGCGGCTACCCGGCCGGCCGCGGTGAGAAACGGCCAGGCGTTTGGAAGGCCCGGCGCCAGGTAGAAGAGACCGGCGAGAAAGGGGTCGTTGCCGATGCTGCAGGAGCCCGCCGCCCGGGAGCACCCGGTGACCGCCGCCGGGCCGGCCGTAACCGACCTTGCCGCCGACGTGTACGTCATACCCACCGACGCGCCGGAGGCCGACGGCACCCTGGCCTGGGACCAGACCACGCTGGTGCTGGTGACCGCGCGGGCCGCCGGCGAGTCCGGGATCGGCTGGACCTACGGGGCCGCGGCCGCCGCCGGCGTGGTAACCGGCGTGCTGGCCGGTGTCGTGACCGGCCGCGACGCGCTCGACGTGACCGGAGTCGCCGAGGCGATGACCCGGGCGGTGCGCAACATCGGCCGCGAGGGCATCGCGGCGACCGCCATATCCGCCGTCGACATCGCGTTGTGGGACCTCAAGGCGCGGCTGCTCGGCCTGCCCCTCTCGGGCCTGCTCGGCCGGGCGCGCGAGGACGTCCCCGTCTACGGCAGCGGCGGGTTCACCTGCTACGACGAGCAGCGCACGCGCGAGCAACTGGCCGACTGGGTGCTTGCGGACCGCATCCCGCGGGTGAAGATCAAGATCGGGGAATCGCGGGGCAGCAACGAGCGCAGGGACCTGCGGCGGATCGCGCTGGCGCGCGAGGTCATCGGCCCGCTGGCCGAGCTCTACGTCGACGCCAACGGCGGCTACGGCACCGGCCAGGCGGTGCGGGTCGCCCGGGAGATGGCGGAGTACGGCGTCAGCTGGTTCGAGGAGCCGGTGTCGTCCCAGGACATCGCCGGGCTGGCCGCCGTCAGGAGCCAGGTTCTGCCCGACGTCGCCGCCGGTGAGTACAGCTGGACGCTGGCCGACTCGGCGCGGCTGCTCGCCGCCGAAGCCGTGGACTGCCTACAGCTTGACGTGACCCGCTGCGGCGGGATCACCGAGTTCCTGCGCGGCGCCGCGCTCGCCGCGGCATACAACACCCAGGTGTCCGCGCACTGCGCCCCCAACCTGCACGCGCACGTCGGCGCCGCGACGCCGAACCTGCGGCACGTCGAGTACTTCCACGATCACCAGCGCATCGAGCGACTGCTGTTCGACGGGGCGCTGGATCCGGCCGGCGGCGCGCTCCGGCCCGATCCCGGCCGACCCGGGCTCGGCCTCTGGCTGAGGGCCGCGGACGCCGAGCGCTACCGGCGGCCGTGATGAGCGCCGGACGCGGGCGCCGGAGCGCCGGCACCAGGACGTTGCCGACCAGGCGACCGTCAACCGGAGGACTGACATGAGAACCGCAACCGGCCTGACCTTAGTGGCCATCGGCGCCATCCTTACCTTTGCCGTCACGGCTCACCCCAGCTTCCTGAACCTGCAGGTGGCCGGCGTGGTCATCATGGCGGTCGGGGTGGCCGGACTCTTCCTGCGCAAGCCCGCGCAGGGCTGGCTGCGCCGCCGGACGATCCTGCGCCGCGGGCCCGGGGGCCCGGTCGTTGGCCGCGTCGACGAGAAGCGGTACCCCCCCTACGTGATGCTCAACCCGGGCTCCCCCGGAAGGGGCGATGGACACGGCCGTCAGCCGGGTGACCTCACGGCGGACGAGGCGACCGAGCCCGCGCCGGGCGACGAGACCGCGCCGATCCCGGACGTGGCGGATGAGGACCTGGTGGCGGAGCGCCCACGGCGCGGCGACCCCACGGCGGAGGTCGTGGAGGAGTACATCGAGGAGTGATCGCCCGCCGGCCGGCGGCGCGACCCTGGACGGAGAGATCCCGTGCGCCCTATCGAGGACCAGACAATCTTCATCTCCGGAGCCACCGACGGCCTCGGCAAGTCGGTGGCGGCCGAACTCGCCGGGTCCGGCGCCACCCTGCTGCTGAACGGCCGGGACGACCGCAAGGGCGCGGACACGGTGCGCGAGATTCGGCACCGGACGCGCAACGCCCGGGTGCAGTGGTGCCGCGCGGATCTCTCCTCACTGCGCGAGACCGCCGAACTGGCCGACCGGGTCGCCGGCGAGTACGGCCGCCTGGACGTGCTGGTCAACAACGCCGGGATCGGGTACGCCACCTCCGGCGCGGAGGGACGGCGGGAGAGCCGGGACGGGTATGAGCTGCGTTTCGCGGTCAACTACCTGGCGCCCTACCTGCTGACCCGAAGGCTCGTGCCGGTACTGCTCCGGTCGGCGCCCGCCAGGGTGGTGAACGTCGCGTCGGTCGGCCAGGCCGCCGTCGACTTCGCCGACGTGATGCAGGAGCGCGACTACGACGGCGTCCGTGCCTACCGGCAGAGCAAGCTCGCGCTGATCATGTTTACGTTCGACCTCGCCGGCGAGCTCGCGGGCTCCGGGGTGACCGCCAACTGCCTGCACCCGGCCACGTTCATGCCGACCAAGATGGTGACCGGCCAGATCCAGCCGCAGAGCTCGCTGCAGGAGGGCGTCCTGGCCACGATGCGGCTGATCGTCAGCCCCGCGCTGGAGAACGTGACCGGCCGCTACTACGAGGGGATGGACGAGGCCGCGGCGCTGGGGCAGGCCTACGACGAGAACGCGCGCCAGCGGCTGCGCGAGCTGTCCGACCAGCTGACCGGCCTGGTCACCAGCCGGTAGGCGGCGGTGAGCACCCAGGCCACGCTGGCCGCCCCGGCGCGGCCGCGACGAGACGAGCGTGCCGACGAGCTCTTCGCGGAAGCCCTCGGCTATACCCGGCAGTTGCACGCGATCGCGTCCCGGATGACCCGCAACCACGACGACGCCGAGGATCTGGTGCAGGAAACCTACGCGCGGGCCTACGCGTCCTTCCACCAGTTCAAGGAGGGAACCAACCTCAAGGCGTGGCTGAACCGCATCCTGACCAACACGTTCATCAGCGGCTACAGGAAACGCCAGCGCGAGCCCGGCCAGCCGTGCGCGGCGATCGAGGACTGGCAGCTGGCCCGGGCACAGTCGCACACCTCGACGGGCATGCGGTCGGCGGAGGACCTCGCGCTCGACCGCATGACGGACGCCAGGCTGACCGCGGCGCTCCGGCGGCTTCCCGGCGAGTTCCGCACCGCCGTCTACCTGGCCGACGTGGAGGGATACGGGTACCAGGAGATCGCCGCCCACATGGACTGCCCGGTGGGGACCGTGATGTCCCGGCTGCACCGGGGCCGCGGCCGGCTCCGCGAGCTGCTGCTTGCCGCGACCGACAAGGCGGGGACGCGAGCGCCCTTATTTAAGGTTTAACGATCGCTTTCCATGGTAGTTAGCCAGCCGTGCGTGAAGCCAAAGTAACCTCGGTATTTCCCGCCCGGTAGGTGAGAGGCATGAGAATCGGATCAGTAATACTCGTCATCTGGCTGATTATCGGCGCGATCGCCGGCGGCCAGCGCAATTACTACAGCAGCTCCCCCGCGAACTGCGCCAAGGCAGGCACCATCGCCGTGACCATTCTGGCCGGCCCGCTGAATTATGTCGGCGTGAACCCGAAGGTTTCCTGCACGCTGCCCCAGCCGAGTCAGTAATCGAAGGCATAAGCGCAGAAGACTGAGCCGGAGGAATGTCAGATGCTTGCCATACTAGCCGTTATCATTTTCGCGATCGCATTCATCATACGGGTCACCTCGACGGCGACCGACGCGGTGTTCGCGCCGGCCAGCCTGGTGATCCTCGGCCTTATCTGCATGGCGCTGCACCTGGCCGGGCTCGGCTCCGGCTGGCGGCTGCGCCGGTAGCCCTCAGGCCCCCAGGCCCTGAGGCCGGGCCTGCCGCCGGGTTGCGCGAGCCCGGCCGGCGGTCCCGGCCTCAGGCATGTCTGGCAAGCTTGCCGGGTGACCTGGACCGTGCCGACGCCGAAACCCGTCGACGGGCCGCTTGCCGGCGACGACCGGCCGATCCTCGAGGGCTTCCTGAACTGGCAGCGCGCCACGCTGCTGAACGTCTGTGCCGGGCTGGACGGCGAGCGGCTGGCCGCCCGGCCGATCCCCGCCTCCAGCCTGTCCCTGCTGGGGCTGATCCGGCACCTGGCCAAGGTGGAGCGCATCTGGTTCCGGCAGCGCGCGGCGGGCCAGCCGGTCGCGCCGATGTACGACCCGGCCCTGGGCAAGAGCGCCGACTTCGACCTGACCGATGCGTCGCAGGCCGAGGCGGACGTAGCCGGCCTGGAGGCCGAATGGCGGCTGGCCGACGACGCCGTGGCCGGCATGTCGTTCGACGACACCTTCGACGTGAACGGCGAGCTGTTCTCGCTGCGCATGGTATATGTGCACATGATCTACGAGTACGCCCGCCATAACGGCCACGCCGACCTGCTGCGGGAGAGCATCGACGGCGTCACCGCACGGTGAGGCGCCGACGAGAGGTGTCCCGTCGAAATGCCCGATGACATCCTTGAGCTCGCCGACCGGCTCTGGCGCGGTGAGGTCGACAGCAGCGAGTATCACCCGGTCAGCCATCTCGGCGGGATCGCCGAGATCTGTGACGGCGTGGCGTTCGTGCCGGCGTTCGCCAACGTCTCGGCGTTCGCCACGCAGGACGGCCTGGTGCTGGTGGACACCGGCAGCTCGTTCGCGGCCCGTGCGGTGCACGAGGAACTCCGGCGCTGGACCGGACAGCGGCTGAACACCGCCGTGTACTCGCACGGGCACATCGACCACGTGGGCGGGATCCCGGTCTGGGAGCAGGAGGCGGCGGACCGCGGCTGGCCCGCGCCCGTCGTTGTCGCGCACGAGGCGCTGCCCGCGCGGTTCGACCGGTACCTGATCACGACCGGCTACAACGAGGTGATCAACCGGCGCCAGTTCGGCCTCGCGGACCTGCGCTGGCCGACCGACTACCGGTACCCGGACCGCACCTACCGCCACGAGCTGCCGCTGCAGGTCGGCGGGAGCCGGCTCGCGCTGCGGCACGAGAAGGGCGAGACCGACGATCACACGGTGACCTGGCTGGCCGAGCGGAAGGTGCTCTGCTGCGGCGACCTGTTCATCTGGGCCTCGCCCAACGCCGGCAACCCGCAGAAGGTGCAGCGCTACCCCAGGGAATGGGCGGGCGCGCTGCGCCGGATGATCGCGCTGCGGCCCGAGTACCTGCTGCCGGGGCACGGCCTGCCGGTGGTGGGCGCCGACCGCGTCCGGCAGGCCCTGGGCGACACCGCCGAGCTGCTGGAAGCGCTGGTCGACCAGACCCTCGAGGTGATGAACGGCGGCGGCCGCCTAGACGACGCCATCCACTCGGTACGGCCGCCCGCCGCCCTGGAATCACGGCCGTACCTGCGGCCGGTCTATGACGAGCCGGAGTTCGTCGTGCGGAACATCTGGCGACTCTACGGCGGGTGGTGGGACGGCAACCCGGCCACGCTCAAGCCGGCACCGGAACGGGCGCTCGCGGCGGAGCTGGCCGGGCTGGCGGGCGGCGCGACCGCGCTGGCCGACCGCGCACTGGCCCTGGCCGACCAGGGGCTGGCCGACCAGGGGCTGGCCGACCAGGGGCTGGCCGACCGGGAGGCAGCGGGCGACGGCGACGAAGCCGAGACCGCGCTGCGCCTGGCGGGGCACCTGGCCGAGCTGGCCCGGCTGGCCGCACCGGGCGACGACGCGATCGCCGACATCCACCGCCGGGTGTTCTCGGCCCGCGCGGACGCGGCGACCTCCACCATGGCCAGGGGGATCTTCGGCTGGGCCGCCCGGGAGGGCGGCTAACGGCGCCAGGCCGAGCCCGGAGCGCCCGCCCGGGTCAGCGCCGGGTCGCCGGACCGCGGCAGCCGGGGGCGGATCGACCGTGCGGCCACCCCGTTGAGCAGCGAGCCGATCGCGAAACCAATCACGAGGTCGACCGCAGCCGTTGCCACCTTCTCCGACAACGGCGCGCCGGTGCTGAACGGGAACAGCACGAACACGATCGTGGCCAGCGCCACGATCCAGGAGAAGAACGCCAGCGGCCGCGGCGTGCTGAGCAGCAGCAAATGGGCGATCGCGGTCGCGATCAGCGCCGCGACGGCGGCCGCCAGGACCAGGCCGGTGGTGTGCGCGTCGCCGTAGGCGCCATCCCGGCGCGGGGCGAGGACCGGGATGTTGAACAGCCACCGGCACACCAGGATGCCCACCAGGGCCACAAGGGCGGCCACGATCGCGGTGGCGATTCCGCCGGGCCACAGCAGGCTCCCGTCGACCTTCGGCCTGACCCGGTTATCTCCATTCTGAGGCGTGATCGGCGCCGTCATGCAGTCTCCCGTGCCTGTTTCGGCTTGCCTTTGCCCGTGCGGGCGTCATCGCCTCTCACAACTCACCTGGGCGGGCGTTTCCAAACATCGGCGCATGGACCGCCACCGGCCGGGTAGCGATCGCGGATGCCCAGTTTTCACCCGCACGTGCTGCGCGACTACGCGCTGATCGCCGACGGGGAGCGCGGCGCGCTGGTCAGCCCGCGCGGCGACATCGTCTGGATGTGCGCGCCGCGGTGGGACTCGGACGCGGTGTTCGCCTCCCTGATCGGCGGCGACGGCGTCTACGCGGTCACGCCCGCGCACACGTTCGTCTGGGGTGGCTACTACGAGGATGGCACCCTGATCTGGCGCAGCCGCTGGATCACCGTCCAGGGTGTCACCGAATGTCATGAGGCCCTCGCGTTCCCCGGCGACCCCGGCCGCGTTGTGGTGCTCAGGCAGATCCTCGCCCGCACCTGCCCGGCCGATGTCGAGATCTGCCTGGACCTGCGCGCCGGGTTCGGCGGGCACGGGCTGCGGTCGGTCAAGCACCACGACGACGGCACCTGGACCGGGCGGGCCGGCGACCTGCACGTGCGCTGGTCCGGTGACGTGGGCGACGCGCAGCCACGCCGGTCCGGGAAGACGACCTTGCTTGGCATGGAACTGACCGTGCCGCCGGGGCAGCACCGTGACCTGGTCCTGGAGCTGTCGGCCGACCCGCTGCGCGACGAGCCGGGCTCCCCGGACCGGCTCTGGCGCGCCACCAGGGAACGCTGGGCGCAGGAGGCGCCGCCGCTGGACGGGGTTGTCGCCGCGCGCGACGCCCGGCAGGCCCAGGTGGTGCTGCGCGGGCTGACCACCTCGGGCGGCGGGATGGTCGCGGCGGCCACCACCAGCCTGCCCGAGCGGGCCGACGAGGGACGCAACTACGACTACCGCTACGCCTGGATCCGCGACCAGGTCTATGCCGGCCGCGCGGCCGCGGCGGCGGGCAGCTATCCCCTGCTCGACGACGCCGTGCGTTTCGTCTCCGGGCGGTTGCACGACGACGGGCCCGCGCTGGTCCCGGCCTATACCGCGGACGGCGGCCCCGTGCCCGACCAGCGCCGGCTCGACCTGCCCGGCTACCCGGGGGGGTTTGACCTGGTCGGTAACTGGGTGAAC
>Ga0335073_10003410_pt1 | contig 22099 bp, 14 predicted proteins | sample Lox_Sample_22_FD_207093 | JGI IMG/M metagenome (GOLD analysis project Ga0335073, IMG submission 207093) | Soil microbial communities from Loxahatchee National Wildlife Refuge, Florida, United States - Lox_Sample_2.2 | ecosystem: Environmental > Terrestrial > Soil > Wetlands | place: USA...
GGCGGCCGGGCAGGACGGCAGTGCAGTTTCTTCCGAGATAACGACACCTGGGCGACTGATCACGCAGCCGGTCGATGGGACGCGGCTTACGGTCCTGAATGGCAACACACATCCTTTGGCGCGCCAGGAGTTCGACCAGGGGATAGCGCCCGCCAGCCTGCCGATGGAACGGATGGAGCTGGTGCTGAAGCGGAGCGCCGAACAGGAATCCGCGCTGCGCACGCTGCTCGACAGCCAGCAGGACAAGGGGTCTGCCAACTACCACAAGTGGCTGACTCCGGAGCAGTTCGGGAAGCAGTTCGGGCCGGTGGACAGCGACGTGCAGGCGGTGACGGCGTGGCTACGGTCGTGCGGATTCCAAGTGGCAGCTGTGTCGAAAGGCCGAACGACGATCGAGTTTTCGGGCTCGGCGAGCCAGGTGCAGCAGGTGTTTCACACTGCGATCCACAAGTACAAGGTCAACGGCGAAGAGCACTGGGCCAATGCCAGCGATCCGTCGATCCCCTCGGCCCTGGCGCCGGCAGTGAAGGGCGTGCTTTCGCTGCATAATTTTCCGCGGCGTTCTTACGCGACCGTGATGAGGACGCCGCTGCGCCCCAAGGCACGCGAAACTGCGGCCTTACCCTTGTTCACCTATACGCAGCAAGACACGTCTTACTATGGCCTCGGTCCGACCGATTTTGCGACGATCTACAACGTGCTTCCGCTGTGGAATGCGGGGATAGACGGCACGGGACAAACGATCGCGATTGTTGGGCAAACGGACATCCATCTCACGGATGTGGAGGATTTCCGCACGCTATTTGGCTTGCCGGCGAATGATCCTACGATCATCCTAAACGGCCCGGACCCGGGAGTGGACGGAGACGAGACCGAAGCCTTGCTCGACGTATCGTGGTCGGGCGCCGTGGCGAAAAATGCCACGATCGACCTAGTGGTCTCCGCTGCCACAGAGGCGTCGCTCGGGGTTGACCTTTCTGCGCTCTATATTGTGGACAACAATATTGCGCCGGTCATGAGCGACAGCTACGGGATATGCGAAGCGACGCTGGGGAATGCGGGCAACGCCTTCTACAACGCGCTTTGGGAGCAGGCGGCGGCGCAGGGCATCACGGTGCTGGTGGCGGCGGGCGACGGCGGCTCGGCGGGATGCGATAACTTCCAGAGCGAAGAGGCGGCAGTGGACGGGTTAGCCGTCAGCGGATTCGCTTCCACTCCGTATAACGTTGCGTTAGGCGGCACCGATTTCAACCAGAGTGCGGCCACGGCGCCTAATTATTGGAACGCGACCAACGATCCGAACACCGGGGCTTCAGCCAAGTCTTATATTCCGGAGACGACCTGGAACGATTCCTGCGCCGGCCTAGGAATCGACCAATGTACTTATAGCAGCGACTTCCTGGATATCGTGGGCGGAAGTGGCGGTCCCAGCAGTTGCTCCACGCAGGACAGCGGCGGGACATGCCTGTCGGGCTACGGGAAGCCCTCATGGCAAAGCGGCACGGGAGTGCCGAGCGACGGAGTGCGCGATTTGCCGGACGTCTCGTTGTTTGCCAGCAACGGCTTCAACAACAGCTTCTACATCGTCTGCGAAGCCGACGCGGGTTTCTTTGGCACGCAGGAAGTGTGCAGCCTGGCGACGGACACATTTGTGGGCGTAGGCGGGACGTCAGCATCGGCTCCAACTTTCGCGGGAATTATGGCCCTGGTCAATCAGAAGATGGCAGCGCAGGGATCGAGCCCGCGCCAAGGCAACGCGAATTACGTACTGTACAAGCTGGCAGCACAGAACGGTGCGAGTTGCAACTCTTCGACGGTGGCGCTGACGGGAAATGCCTGCATTTTTTACGACATCACGCAGGGCAACAACTCGGTTCCGTGCAATCCCGACACGCCGAATTGCGGCACGGCTCCGGCTGACGGCTTTGGGGTCCTGGTCGATCCGAACAATCCCGGGAATCCCGCGTGGCTTGCCACCACGGGCTATGACATGGCAACCGGCCTGGGATCGGTGAACGCGAACAATCTGGTCAACCAATGGAGCGGCGTCAGCTTTAAGCCCAGCACTACTACGCTTACCAGTCTCACGCCGACGAGCATCACGCATGGGCAGCCGGTCAGCGTGAGCGCGACGGTGGCGGCGCAGTCGGGAACGAGCACGCCGACTGGAGCGGTTGCGCTGATGGCCACGCCCACAGGGCAAAATCTGGGCGCTGGCGTCTTTCCGCTGAACAACGGAGTTGCCAACGGCACGACTACTTTGCTTCCTGGCGGGACTTACAACGTGACGGCTTACTATCCTGGCGATTCGACCTTCGGCGCCAGCGACTCGGCGCCAGTGCAGGTAACCGTCGGGAAGGAGAACAGCCAGACGAAAGAGACGCTGGTCGCGTTGAACCCGACGACGTATGGCTTCCAGCAGATCGGCGACACGGTCCCTTACGGGACGATATTCTTTTTGCGCAGCGACGTGACCAACGCGGCGGGAGCTGCCTGCGCGCCCAATCCGCAGCTGACGCAGGTTCAGTGCCCCACGGGAAGCGTGAGTTTCACCAGCAACGGAAAAACTCTGGATGCGGGGAGCTACGCTCTGAATACCGAGGGCTATACCGAAGACCAGACGCTAGCCTCCGATTTCACGGCATTAGGAAGTTACGCGCTTCAGGCGCAGTACAGCGGTGACAACAGCTATAACCCAAACACAAGCACGTTGAACATGACCGTGACCCAGGGAGAGACTGATACAGAGATCGAAATTCCCAACCTCAGCCAAACATACAACGGGACTAACCTGGTCTGGATCGCCGATTCAGGGCAGACATTCACGCTCGATACGGTGGTATACGCGTGGAGTATTCTGCAGGCTCCCACCGGAAGCATTGCGGTCCTGGAGAACGGCAATGCGGTAGCGGGTACGATTTCGTACACCCCGAGAAACGGAAGCATCAGCGGGAACTACTCGACGGGCGTGTTTGAGTGGGCTTATCTGGCTGGTTACCTCCAGCTCACAATCGATACGCCGGGGAATTACATATTCACCGCTGCCTACTCCGGCGACCCGTACTATCTGGGAACGCAGAGCGCGTACTCGATTCCAGTGACGGTTCTCGACACGACCTTCAACATTTCCACGCCGATAGCGAACGTAACGATCAGCGCGCCGGGGCAATCGGGCACGGCAACGGTGACCCTGGTGGGAGTGGATAACTTCATCGGGGGAGTCAGCGTGACCTGCGCGCTGCCAGCCAGCATGACGGAGGCGAGCTGCCCGTCGGCGAGCGCGAGTTTGCTGGGAAGCAGCGTCGCGGCGCAGCTCACGATTACCACCACCGCGCCGCATACGGTGGGTTCGGACCGGCGTGCCGGCGTGGGGTATGGCATGGGGATTCTCGCGGGCGTTTTCCTGTTCGCGATCGCAGTTCCGAGCGCAGGAATGCGGCGCCGGAGAATGCCGCTCGCGATGCTTCTCTTCGGCTGCGTTGCCTTGATCGGCAGTTGTGGCGGTGGGAGTAAGGCACCTCCTCCGCAAATGGATCCTGGAACGCCCGCCGGGACTTACACGGTGAACGTAACCGCAACCTCCACGGGGATCACGCGGACGGGCAGCTTCACGGTCACCGTGCAGTGATTCCTGGCCCCACCTGAATTATTTCTGCTTTTGATCTGCGATTGCGATGCCCAGCTCGCGCAGCTGGCGATCGCTGACGGGAGTGGGGGCGTCGACCATCAAGTCGACGGCGCGGGCGGTTTTGGGGAAGGGGATGACTTCGCGGAGACTTTCGGCGCCAGCGAGAATCATCACGATGCGGTCGAGTCCGAGCGCGATGCCGCCGTGAGGAGGCGTGCCGTATTCGAGGGACTCGAGGAAAAATCCGAAGCGAGATTTGGCTTCCTCTTCGGTCATGCCGAGGGCGCGGAAGATTTTGCGCTGAATATCCTGACGATGGATACGGATCGAACCGGAGCCGAGCTCGGTGCCATTGAGGACGACGTCGTAGGCGAGAGCGCGGACGGCACTGAGGGGAGATTGGGGATCGTTGACGGACTCAACGCCAGCCTCGAGCAATGCCATGTCTTCTTCGTGCGGAGAGGTGAAAGGATGGTGCGCGGCCATCCACTGCTTCTCACTCTCATCCCATTCGAACATGGGGAAGTTGGTGACCCAGAGAAAGCGGAAATCGCCGGCGGCGTCGCCGGTCTTTGTGAAGATGCCGTGACGGTCGGAATATTTCTGCGCGAGGGCGAGGCGAAGCAGGCCAGCGGAAGCGTAGATGGCGAGCTCTGCGGGCGTGACTTTGCGATGGGCGGGCATGGCCGTCTGGGGTCCGGCTTGAGCGGAGCCGGCGACGAGAACGACAAGATCGCCATTCTCCATTGAGGTTTTTCGCACGATGGCGGCGGCAGCATCGGGATACTTGTTGGCGATGCGCTTGAAATCCTCGAAAATTTTGGCGCCGCCCTTGGGGTGGAACATCGGCTTGATGTCGTCGCGTTCCTTGCGGGAAAGTTCGCCGACTTTGGGGGTGCGAATGGCGATCAGGGGGAGATTGGCGTTGATGGCCAGCTCCTGCAGATTCTCAGGAGTGAAACAGTCGCGGACATCGGTGAACGGAGGCAGGCGCAGGTCGGGCTTGTCGATGCCGTAGAGGCGGATGGCCTCGTCATAGTCCATGCGGGGGAACGGAGTTTTGATTTCGTTGCCGGCGGCGCGGAAGGCCGCGGTGAGAAATCCCTCGACCACTTCCCAGACGCGCTCGGGCTGGGGGTAGGAGATTTCGAGATCGATCTGAGTGAATTCGGGCTGGCGGTCGGCGCGGAGATCCTCGTCGCGGAAACAGCGGACGATCTGAAAATATTTGTCGAAGCCGGAGATCATGAGGATCTGCTTGAACATTTGCGGCGACTGCGGCAGGGCGTAGAACGTGCCGGGCTGAACGCGGCTGGGAACCAGATAGTCGCGGGCGCCTTCGGGGGTGGAGCGGGTCATGAAGGGCGTCTCAATCTCGAAAAATCCCTGGGAAGAGAGATAGTCGCGGATCGCCTTGGCGACGTTGTGGCGAGTCTCGATATTGAACTGCATCACGTCGCGGCGAAGATCGATATAGCGGTACTTGAGACGCGTTTCCTCGTTGGTCAGAGCGGTGTCGGAAGGCAGGAACGGCGGCAGCTTCGACTCGTTAAGAATGCGGAGCTCGTCGACGGCGAGTTCGACTTCGCCGGTGGGAATGTTTTTGTTGACGGTGTCGGAGTCGCGAAGGCGGACGGAGCCGATGGCGGCGATGACGAATTCGTTGCGCAGGAGCTCGGCCTTGTGGTGAGCGGCGGGGTTGAGTTCGCGGTTGAAGACAACCTGAGTGATGCCGGTGCGGTCGCGAAGGTCGATGAAGATGATGTTGCCGAGGTCACGGCGGCGATTGACCCATCCCATGAGCACGGCTTTCTTGCCGGCGTCGGAGGGGCGCAGGATACCGCACATGTGAGTGCGTCGTAAGTCTCCCAAGAAGTCGAGCAAAGCGTGTCCTTACAGTAAGAATGCGGCGGAATGCCGAATCAGAGATTATAAACGGAGGAGGGAGGTTGCGGGCGCAGGCGGGATTCCCGGAACGGACGGGAGGCGTGGGATCGGTGACCTTCCGGCTATCGCAAGTGGGGCCTGCGCATCTAATATAACTGGGATGTCGGTAGCTCCGATGACCGGTGAAAGCTCGCAGGCCGAGCCCGTTCTGCGGCTTCTGGTGGAGTTGCCCTCGCGGCGGGAGGTGTTTTTCGAGAACCTGCGAGAGTTGATATCTCCGCGGCGCCTGCCGCGGCTTGAGATGGAGTCGGCTCCGGCGGCGTTCTGGCCGGACGTCTTTGTGAAGCGCGGATTGCCGTGGCGAAGGTTTGTCGAGTCAGGAGCGTGGCACGTCGCGGCCTTCACGCTGCTGGTGGAACTCACGCAGTTTTTTGCCTTGCAGCCGAAGGTAATCGCCAAGCCGGAGTTCGACCACACCCAGGTGGTTTATTACGAGACGGCGGAGTACCTGCCGCCCCTGGATACGCGCCGCGCGCAGAGTGCGCGGGCGGAGAAAGCCGATCCGGAGCATTCGAAGCAGCCGATCATTTCTGTTCCGGCGGAGGCAGACAACCGTTCGCAGACGATTGTGGCACCGCCAAGAGTGAAGCTGACGCATGAGGTCGCGATGCCGAACATAGTGGCGTGGGGGGACAAGATGGAGCGGCCGCAGCTGGAGATTCCAGAGGCGCCGCTGACTCCGGCGGCTGAGATTACGCGGATCGCGCCGCAGATGGAGAGGGCGGTGGTAACGCCGGCGCCGGACGCGGACCGGCTTACGAAGAGACGCGATGTGCCGGTGCTGGAGAATTCCGTGGTAGCGCCGCCGCCGAGTGTGGAGATGGCGTCGGGCCGCCCGGTGGGTGAGATGAACATTGGCCGCAGCTCGGTGATCGCGCCGGCCCCGCTGCTGGCGGCGGATGAACAGCGGACGGTTGCGGGCCGATTGTCGGGAGTGACGGCGGAGGTGGAGGTGGTGCCTCCTCCCCCGTCGATTGCGGGGGGAAGGGCAGCAGGAGGGCCGGGGAGAGTCATTGCGCTGAATCTGCATCCGGCGGTAGGAGCGCCGGTGGACCCTCCGGCAGGAAATCGGCGGGGAACGTTTGCAGCGACGCCGGAAGGACGTGCAGGAGCGGCGGGGGCGCCGGGATCGAGCGGGTCGGGGGATGGCGGCGGAAGTGGATCGAACCGGGAGGGAGGCGGCGAGCTGCCCGCGGGTCTTTATGTGGGAAGTGGGACGGGTGCAAAGAGGTCGCCGATTGCGGGCGATCCGAAAGCGGGGGCGAATTCGGTAAATCCGAATTTGTTCGCCAGCGCGCGGTGGCCGCAGGGAGGGGGGCCTCGGTCGATTCAGACGGAGAGTACAGCGAAACTGATGCCGGTGGAACTGGCGGTTTTCGGTGACCGCAGGTTCTATTCGCTGATCCTCAACATGCCGAATTTGAACTCCGGAGGCGGGAGCTGGGTGATCCGCTTCGCGGAGATCGGGCAGCCGACGAGAGCTCAGGGAGCGGGGATTTCTAGTTCGAGGGATGGAGGCGCGGGCAATTTGGCCGGGGGCAGCGGGAGTCCGGGGAATGCCGGTTCGGGGAATGCACCGGCGGAGAATGGGGCACCGAATTCCGGCGGGGGCGAACTGGTTGCGCCGGTGGCGACGCGCAAAGTGGATCCGGCGTATCCGCTGCAGCTGATGCGCGAGAACGTTTCCGGGACGGTGATTCTGTATGCGGTGATTCATGCGGACGGAACGGTGGGCGATGTGCGCGTGCTGCAGAGCGTGGACAGCCGGATTGACCGGTTCGCGATGCAAGCGGTGGAGCAGTGGAGGTTCACGCCGGCGAGGAAAAATGGAGTGCCGGTAGAGGTGGAGGCGACGTTTCAGATTCCATTCCGGCCGCGACTGAAGTCTCTGGAGTAGAGCGCCGCTAACCCTTGCTGGCGCCTTTGCGTTTTTCCAATGCCGCGTAGATCGCGGGATCGGTGCAGACCTCGTAGTAGGAGCGCTGGGTCCATCCCTTAACAGAAAAGTCGGCGGGATCGATGCGGGGGATGCGGCTCTCGCGAACGACGATCTTGCGGAAAATGTCGTGGTCGACGGGGACGGTGGCACTGGACAAGTGGTACTCGCCTTTGTCGGAGGAGGCGAGCGGCTCGGGCAGGCGAACCTTCAGAGGCTCGAGAGTGATTTCCTGCTGCAACTTGCGGAAGGCGGCCTCATTCATGCGAATGCCGCCGAGGTTGAAGCTGAGGATAACGTCTTCGGCGTTGCCGTCGGCGTCGAGTTCGGCGGATTGGAAAGCGTAGACGTGGAATGGTCCGGCCTGCGGCTCCATGACTTTGCGAGCGCGCTTGTTGCAGGATGAAAGACGATCGCTTTCGTTGAGCGCCTCGGAAATCATAATCTGGTGCTCGCCGTCCATGAGATAGAGCGGCGCGGCTTCCTGCAGAGTGATGCCGAGACCGAGTTCGAGCTGAGGCATGGCGGAGCGCTGCATGAGCTCGTTGTACCCGCGAACGATTTCGATAATTTCGCGGGCGAGCACGCACATGCGGCTGACGGCGAGGCCGGGCTCGCCTTCACGCTCGAGGATGGCGAGGATGATGGCATCGCCTTCGAGGAAGACTTTTTGCGCGCCGTATTTTTCGAGCAACTTGTTGACGGGATCGTAGAAATTGAGGCTGAAGTACGAAGCCGGGTTCATGCCCTTGTCCATCATGGTGCGGGTGAGGCGAGTGGAATCGCGGACGTCGGCTTTGAGGACGACGTGGCGCAGGACGCGATCGGAATCGGCCTCGCCCTGTTCTTCGGGAAGAAGGAATTCGTAAAGGGTACCGTTGACGCGGGAGAGCTCCTGCAGGCGCTCGTTGGTGACCAGGTTTACCGAATCGAGAGCGCCGTTGAGAATTTCGAGGCGGCGGAGATCGCGATGGTAATGGAAGAAATCTCCGAGGAAGCGCGCGGCCACTTTTGAGCGCTCGGCGCCGCGGCAGCTGGCGACTTTTGCGACGGCAGCGTAGAGGCTGTTCGGCGAGAGCTTGCCGTGGTCCTGGATCATGCGCTCGACGCGGTCGCATTCGGTGCGGTCGGTGAGGGCATTTTTCAACTGCTGCGGGTTGATGCGGGGAGCGTACTCGCTGAGCAGGGGGACGACGTAGTAGGAAGCGATTGCGTTTTCCATGACGCGCTCGTCTTCGAGCAGGCGGACAAAGGCAGCGAGACGTTCCTGTTGGGCGAGGCCTTCGCTGGAATCCTCGGGCGTGCCGGTGCCGACGAGCAGGCGCGCGTTCTCGGGGACATTCATCCAGGAGTCGAGCGTCTCGGCGCTGACATCTTCACCGTAGAGCGAGCGAAGGAAGGCGGAGATGATCTCGCGCATGCGGCCATAGCGGTCGGGATCGCGATCCCAGTTGCCGAGCATGACGTAGTGTTCGGCGCAGAGGAAATCGTCGCGGCCGTCTTCGGAAAACAGAAGGCGGTTCAGGAACAGCGGATAGGTGAAATAGCTACCGGCGCTGGTTTCTTCGCCGAACAGGGAGCGGCGGGTGCGGGCGAGAGTACTTTTTTCAACCTCGCGCAAGGTTTCGAAGATTTCCTGTCCAGCCTTGCGCAGGATGATTTTCTTGCGGACCTGGAAGGTGGCGACGCGTTCGCGGTACTCATGGGCCTTCTGCTGGCGCAGGTTGTCGTAACTTTTGAGCAGGACGCGGCAGCGCTCGACGACCTGGGAAAACTGCACGTTCATTTCCGTGCGCAGGAACTTGGTGACGGCCAGGCGGGCGAGGACGTCGACGGCGAGTTTGAAGTCTTTCTTGGCGCGATTGAGGGCGGAAACCTGCAGCTCGGTGAGCAGGGACTTCCACTCCGCGGGATCGTTCTTGGAGCGCAGCGTCTTGCCCAGTTGATTTCTAAGCCAGGAGGGAGTCTGGGAACTCTGGGGAGCTTCGGCGGCCAGCAGGCCTTCGAGATCGCCATGGCGGGCGATGAGGCGAGCAATCTGTGCGCGGGCGGCATCGACGACGCGCGGGCTGAGAACGACGTCATGGCGGAGATTGTCGACGCCGAGGCTCAGTCCCTCGAGGGAAACGAAGGGGGTTGAGGCAGCGAGTTCGGGCAGCGCGGGTTTCTCAGGCGCTCCGCCCAGACGAAAGATGGGAATTCTCGGCATTCTTGACAGGGTTCTGTTCGGAAGTTGCTGATTACACAACTACATATGGAGGGTAGCACGGGGCGGAGGGCGGCTAAAGTTACCTCGGTTACTGGGGGGTAAGATCCGAGGCGAATTGGGTTTAGGGAGTGCGGAGGGTTGTTACTGACTCTTCAAGCGAGCGGGCTCGAATTCGTCGCCGTGCTGCCAGCCGATAAGCTGAGGCAGGCTGGCGGCTTCCCAACCAAGAGCAAAGCCGAAGCGCGCCATGGCGGAGTCGCCGACGAAGTCCATGTCGGGATGATATTCGTCGCTGGGCTGGTGGTAGTGCTTCTCGACGTACTCGCGTTCCTGCTCCTCTCCCCAAGCCTCGGTGTGTCCCTTGTACTTCATGCCTTCATTGATAGAGAAGGACGGGATGCCCACGCGGGCGAGACTGAAGTGATCGGAGCGGTAGAAGTGACCAGCTTCCGGAAGGGCGTCGGGACGAATGGCGAGGCGAAACTCTTTGGCCGTAGCCTGGACGACAGGGTAGAAAGTGGTGCGCTCGGCGCCGGAGACCTGGACTTCTTCGGGTGCGCCGAGAGGCTTGACGTCGTCATAGTTCAGATCGAGGGTTATCTTGCCGGCTGGGACCGGGGGATGTTTTCCGAGATATTCGGATCCGAGGAGGCCCTGTTCTTCGGCGGTGACGGCGGAAAAGATGATGGAGCGGCGCGGGCGTTGGGCGGCGGATCCGAAGGCACGGGCGAGTTCGAGCAGAATGCCGCAGCCGGTGGCGTTGTCATTGGCGCCGTTGAAAATGTTGTCGCCGGGCATGTCGGGACGGATACCGAAATGATCGTAATGGGCGGTGTAGATGACGGCCTCGTCGGATTTGCGGTCTGAGCCGGGGAGAATGGCGATGACGTTATTGGACTCGAAGGTGCGGATTTTGCTGACCATGTGCGCCTTGAGACGCGCGCCAAGATTGACGGGATGAAAGTCGTGGGATTGGGCATCCTGCATCAATTTTTCGAGGTTCATTCCGGAGGCAGATGCCAGACGGGCAGCGACGTCAAGATGAATCCAGGAGGCAACCTTCAGGGCCGGGCCGTCCAACTTCAAGAAAGATTTCTCACCGGAATTGGAGTTGCGAACGACTTCCCAGGGATAGCTCGCCATCTGCGCCTGATGAATGAGGATGACGCCGACAGCACCTTTTTGCGCGGCGTGCTCGTATTTGTAGGTCCAGCGACCGTAATAGGTGAGGGCTTTCCCTTTGAAGAATTTGGGGTCGTCGGAGGGGGGCTCGTTGACCAGCATGAGCAGGACCTTGCCGCGGACGTCGGTGCCCTTGTAGTCGTCCCAGTTGTATTCGGGGGCATCGATGCCATAGCCGACGAAGACGATGTCGGCGTCGACGTCGGATTGCGGCTGCTGGGTCTGATCGTAGGCGACGTACTCGTCGAGAGGCTTGAGGTTCATGGTCTCGCCGCGCTTGGGAACGAGAGAGAACTGGGTGTCGGGCAGGGTGGTGATGCCGACGAGGGGGACTTTCTGCATGTACGTGCCATGATCGCCGGCGGGCTTGAGGCCGTATTCGGCAAACTGGGTGGCAATGTATTCGGCGGCAATGTCGCCGCCGCGCTGGCCGGTGCCTCGGCCTTCGAGCAGATCGTGCGACAGGTAGCGAACATGCCAGCGAATATGGTCGGGATTGATGGTCTCAAGGGCGGCAAAGGCAGCGCTGGGAAGCTTGACGGAGGGGGTTTTGGGTCCCTTGGAGCCGCCAGCGGCTCCGCCTTCAGCCCATACGAGCAGGGCGGCACACACGATCAGACAAGCCGAACTGATTCTTACCAGTCCTTGCATAGAAAAGGTCTCTCCCCCAACAAAGCGGCGCTCGCTGGAAGGCTCTTGAATTGAAGTCTAGGAGAATTGTAAAGGAGCGAGTTGCCGGGGGTGCAGGGGAAGTGAGGGGATGCGATGCACGAGAGTGCATCCACCCTCGGGACTAGCGGCCAAGAGGGCTTGTCCGGATGCGCAGGGCGGACGATGACCGAGTAACGGTGCTGGTTGGGAAACGCTGTTATCGGGGTGGGCAGCCGCGCCCGGCGGCTAGTTTTTGGAGCCTCACCCAGCGCGGAAATCGCGCACGTCTTCGTTTGGCTGGAAGAGTGGGGCGGGGGTGATTTTGCCGATGTCGGCCATCTTGCGGTTGATCTGCTCGAAGTCGGCCTTGATCCAGCCGACGCTGGAGACTTCAATTTCGCGATCGGGGGCGATCCAGAAGATTGTGGGGACGTTGGTGAGGCCGTAGGCGTTGGAGACGGGGTAGGAGCGAGTGTCGTCGAGGAGGATGGGGAAGGTGATGCCGAAATCCTTGGCAAATGCGGCGGTTTCCTTGGCGTCGTTCTGGGAGACTCCGATGAGCGAGACGCCTTTGTGGCCGTAGGCTTTGTAGAGGCGTTCGAGAAACGGGAAGGCATATTGGCAGGTCGGGCAGGAGATTTTGAAGAAAGCCAGGACGACCGGGCCGTGAGCCAGCTGGCCGGCGAGAGAGAAAGGCTTGTGGTCGAGGGTTTTCAGTTCGAATGTCGGGGCTGTTTTTCCGGTTTTCAATGCCGCCATCGAGCGTCTCCTCCAGTGAGCTTTGTGTGGCGCGCGTTCGGCTGCGCGTTGAGTGCTTCCAGATTAGATGATAGCGGGTGGCTTTTTGGATCAGGAGAGCCTGAGGCGATTCGCAGAGGAGAGGCGAAAGGCGGCATCAAGCCTGGGACGGAGCAATGTAATAGAGAATCGCCACGTAATGGAAGGTGCTTCCGGCCAAAACAAATCCGTGCCAGACGGCATGGCTGTAGGGCAGCTTCGGCATGGCAAAGAACACCACGCCCGCGCTGTAAGCCAGCCCGCCGGCGAGTAGCCAAAGCAGCGCCGGAGTTGGCAGGGTAGTAATCAGCGGTTTCAACGCGATCAGGACGAGCCAGCCCATCAAGAGATAGACGATGGTGGAAGCGATGGGGAAACGATCGACGAACCAGAGCTTGAAAACGATGCCGCCGAGCGCCAGCCCCCACACCAAGGCGAAGAGGGTCCATCCCCAGCCACCTCGCAAGACTACCAATGTGAACGGCGTGTAGGTTCCGGCAATGAGCAGATAGATGCAGCTGTGATCGATGATCTTAAGAACGCGCTTCGGCTGCGGCGCGCAGACCGAGTGGTACGCCGTGGAGGCGGCGTAAAGGCAAACCAGCGTCGCGCCGTAGACGCTGCAACTCACGATGCTGAGGGCGCCTCCGTGAAGCGCGGCAACCACGATGAGAGCGATGAGTCCGGCGAGGCTGAGGGCGAGGCCGACGCCATGAGTCAGGCGGTTGGCGAGCTCTTCGGAGCATGCGCAGAATGCTCCCATGACGATCATGCTAGCACTGCGAGGTTCGGCAGGGTTCTCTTTTTCGGAGAATCTTTTCGCAGAATCTTTCGCGCAAGACCGGTGAGAGCGGTCTTGGGCAAATTCTCAACGGGAATCCACTTGCCTTTCACGTGGGGCGGCGCCGAGGTGCGGTGAACCAAGACGGAGTAGTCGGTCACCGTGATGGAATGGCGAAGCGTGAGGGCGGGCATGGGGTGATCTTGGGGAGGCGGGATCTCGGGGAGTTCCCACATAGCGGGCATGAGGCGGGCATCGCGCGGACGCTGCACGAGAAATACCTCACTGTTGCGGCCGCAGTTGGATCGACAGACGAGGGAGTAATGAATTTCACGTTTTTTCTGACGAGGAGGTTTTGATGGGTTGGCGAGCTCGCCGCGAGTTGCGCAGAATTCCGTCACGGGACACACGAGGCAAGCAGGGGCCCGGGGAGTGCAGACGGTGGCTCCGAGCTCCATCATGGATTGATTGAAATCGCCGGGGCGGTCGGGATCGAGAAAGTGGCCGGCTGCGGACCAGGATTGGTGACCGGCCAGCGGGCGTCCGAAGACGCGGTCGAGGACGCGCTCCACGTTTCCGTCGACCACGGCGACCGGTTCGTCGAATGCAATGCTGGCGATTGCGGCGGCGGTGTAACGGCCAATGCCGGGAAGGGCGCGCCACCGTTCGGCGGTCGCGGGGAAATTGCCATTGAGATGGTGGACAATTTCCTTCGCCGCTGCGTGGAGCATGCGGGCGCGGCGGTAATAACCGAGGCCGCTCCAGGCGGCGAGGACGGAAGCTTCACGGGCCGCGGCCAATTTGTGAACAGTCGGGAAACGACGCAGAAACTGCTGGTAATGCGCGAGGACTGCCACGACCCGGGTCTGCTGCAGCATGATTTCCGAGAGCCAGATGCGGTAGGGATCGCGAGTGTGGCGCCAGGGCAAGTTGCGCGCGTGAGCGTCGTACCAGGCGAGGAGTTGCGAGCGGAAAGGCTGCGCGCGGACGGTGGTCCGGAATCCGTTTGCTTTGGAATTCATTGCCGGAGAAGGCATTCTACCGCAGAGAGCGGTATTGCCATTGACCTTGGGTGCGGGGCGCGAAATAATAAGCGGGCCTGGCATCCGCAACAATGCGTGAGCCCACTCACGCCCATTGATCGCGAGGAATACAATGAACGACTTCAACCGCAAGGTGGAAGGCGCGTCGGCGCGTGTGAGTCAAACCATCAACGACGCCGCCGAACGACTGGAAAAAGAGATTCCGGAATTCATCAAGTACCTGAACGACGAAGTTGTGCCGGCGGTGCGGACGCATTCCACCAAGGCGCTGCGGACAGCATCGCAGAAGCTGGCCGAGTTCGCCGACTACATGGAGCAGCATCCACCGAAGTAGCCGGTGCAGGAAGTTGGTTGGCCGTATCGGGCCGCGTCCCTTTCGTCAGCGTTGCCATGATCCTGATCCTGTTCCTTCTGATCGCGCTGCTGTCATCGTGCGGCCACCCGAAAGCGGCGCGGGTGGAGGTGCCACCCCCCCCACCCCCGGCGGCGACGACGTCAACGACAGGGGAGCCGACGGCCAGCGTGCCGCAGGCGAAAGAAAAACCGATTCCGGAAAAATCGGAAGAAGATGCTGATCTGGCCGAGCCGGTCCTGCCGGCAAATGCCAAACCGATCGAGACCGAGAAGGGACTTGCGAGCTGGTACGGGCCTCCTTACCACAACCGGCGTGGTTCGAACGGCGAAGTGTACAACATGCACGCGATGACGGCGGCACACCGGACGTATCCGTTGGGATCGATCGTGCGAGTGACGAATCCCAAGACCGGGCACATGGCGCTGGTGCGGATAACGGATCGTGGGCCGTTTATTCCGGGAAGGATTCTTGATCTGTCGCTGGCGGCGGCGCGCAAAGTGGACGTGTGGCAGCCGGGGGTTGCCGAAGTGAAAGTCGAGTTGATGCAGTCGGCGGCGGCCTCGGATGCGCCGGGGAAGTGGGCGGTGCAGATCGGCGGATTCCCGGACGAGAATGCGGCCAGCAAACTGGCGGACCACCTGGCACGTCGTTATCACACGGCGAAAGTGCTGCGCTTCGCGAGTCCTGCGGGAGACTGGTGGATACGGGTGCGCGTTCTCGATGATGACCACGATCGCGCGCAACACCTTGCGGCAGAGACGGAAACTCCGGAGGGCGCTGTATTTCTGGTGAGACTCGACTAAGACTGAGCAAGCGATGACTGATCCGACTGCGAACTGCCTTTTCTGCCGCATTCTGCGCGGCGAGATTCCCGCGAAGAAGGTGCATGAAGACGAGCACATCCTTGCGTTTGAAGACATCAACCCGCAGGCCCCGACGCACGTGCTGATCATTCCGAAGAAGCACTTCGCGGGACTGAAGGAGGCCGAGGCGGCTGACGCGGAAGTGATCGGGCGCTGCCATCTTGCGGCGGCGGAGATTGCGCGCCAACGGAACATCGAGCGGGGCTACCGGACGGTGTTGAATGTGGGACCGGGAGCGGGACAGTCGGTGTTTCACCTGCACGTCCATCTGCTGGGCGGACGGACGCTCACCTGGCCGCCGGGATAGGCGAATCGACACAGAGGAAGAAAACCGGGCGGGATGCCGGGTCGATCAATTCTGGAGCGAACGCTTTTCTACTGCACAGCCGGATCGAGATCTTCCGGGGCACCGTGCCGGCGCAGCAACTGAGGAAGATTCTGGGAGAATGCGGAGCGCGGCAACACCATGTCGCATCCCACCTCGTGAGCTTTCTGCTTGAGGTCTCCCTGGACGTGTGACAGGAATCCGATGATCGACGTCCCTTTCTTCAATTTGCTCTTGAGCTTGGGGATCAGGGTAAGCGGCTTGGCGTTGTTATTGTTGAGGTCGAAGATGATGAGCGACGGCTTCTCTTCACCGTTTTCCTGCATTTTGCCCATCAAGTCCTTGTCAGTTTTGACAAACTCAACCTTCACGTTGAGCTTGCGCGCGGTTTCCTGAATCTTGGCCATGAAGAACAGATCTTCGATGAAGGCAAAGATGCGGGAATTGGCGTCGTCGCTGACGGGTAAGGGTTCGGGCTCGGGTTGGGGATACTGGGTGGCAAAGCCGGGGCGCTGGCGTCCGCCTTTGTGGCCGTTGTTACCGCCGGCGAGGGCGGCACGATAGCTGTGATCCATGGGGGCGGTGTAGATGCCGTCTTTATTTTCGCGGCTCAACCCCTGATTGGGGCGCTGACCGCGCTGGTTGTGGGCACGGCGTCCGCGCCGTCTTCTTCTTCCTCCTCCACCGGAGGTCCTGCCTGGTCCTGCGTTCATAGTCCTCGCAAACTGTTTGATTCTGGCTGCAACTCGTAGCGATCGAAAAAGCCCTGACAGACGGGGGTTTTGGCTGCTTCAGAGGCACAGCATGGCAGTGCACACCAGATTTCTTTGCGCACTAGCGCGTTGCGGCTGGACACGCTGTGAAACGAACCCCAACTCCTGAACGAACCTGTTACTCACGAGCGAAATTTCAACTTTAAGTATCGGTTTTCCGTTTTTCGGATCCGTGGGCGCCGCCTCGGATCGGCTGGCGCGGAAGGCCTGCGCGGGAACGAGGCCTAAATGAGAACAGTTTTATGGTACTCGTCGGAGAGCCGCAGCGCAAGGGCCAAGGGAGCGGGCTTTTGCACAGGAGGACATGACTGGGGGGCGGGAGAATGCGGGGCCGGCAGGTCGAGAGGAGATGCGCGATCCCGGGGGAGGGTGGAAAGGACGCTTTCCGGTTCGAACGCCTCCGGTTACTTTCCGCTGGAAACTTCGCGGGCCCATTGTTGCGAGCGCCAGTAATAGGCGGCGACCGCCTCGCGATCCAAGTGAAGGGCGGCGGCCAACTGCGAGGCGGCGTCCCACTCGCCGCTTTCGTGGGCGAGCATCAGCTGGTAGATGGGACGGAGATCGCTGGGCTGGCCTAACAGGACGGCCTTGGTCTCGCGATCGAGGGGAATGCGGTCGAGGACATCCGACATGCTCATCTCAAGCATGGCGTCGATGAGGGAGAGAAGACCGAGGAGGAAAAGATCGGACTCACCATGCGGGACGTGGGGCGAGAGGAGTTCGCCGAAGCGGCCGCGGACCAAGGCAGAGAGAAGGAGATCGCCGGTTTTATCCTGACCTGCTCCGACGGCGGCGATGAGGCGAACCCATCGGCGAACTTCGCGTTCGCCCAGCATGGAGAGAGCGTGCCGAACCGAGTGAATTTCGTTCTTGAGACCGAAGACGGCGGAATTCATATAGCGGAGCAGCCGATAACAGACGGAAGCCTCGGCTTTGATGAGCTTTTCGAGCGCGGGGACGTCGAGCTCGGGACGTGAGACTTCCTGCAGCATGCGCAGGTAGTGGAAGCGGTTGGCCGGCAAGTCGCGGGTGTTCATCAGCTCCGGACGACGAAAGAAATAGCCCTGGAAGTAGACGAAACCCTGATTGCGAGCGCGGATAAAGTCGTTTTGGGTTTCAATTTTTTCGGCCAGCATGCGGCAACGCCAGGGCCCGTGGCGCCTAATCAATTCGGTGCGTTGCTGTTCGGTGGTGAGCTGCATTTCGACCTTGATGATGTCGGCGATCTCGACCAGGGACTCGCGCGGGTCATTGGCGACGAAGTCATCGAGGGCGATCTCATAACCGGCTTCCTTCAGATGGCGGCAGGCGGCGAGGACGTCGGGATCGGAAGGAACGGTTTCGAGAACCTCGACCACGGTCGAGGCGGCGGGCAGCAGCATGACCAATCCCTTGATCAGGGTGTCACGGGTGCAATTGACGAAGGCGCGGTGACCGTCGCAGAGTACGTCGAGGCCCATCAGGAGGGAACGATCCAGAGTTGCGCGGGATGCTTCGTCGGAGTCGCCGGTGAAGGCATTCTCCAAGCCATCGCGGAATAGAAGCTCGTAGCCGAAAACTTTTTCGTCGCGGTCAACAATTGGCTGGCGTGCTACATAACGCAGGGGCTTCGCGTCGTTCACCGGAGCTCGCGCAGCGGCTTGTCCAGAGAGATTTTCCACGATTCTTATATCGGCGGGAAGAGCGAAAGCATGAAATCGGCGAGGAAAGTGAGAAGAGGCTCAGAACAGTGAGAGTGGAACGGCGGCTTCGTGAAGTAACTGGGGTGGAGCTTCAGTCGGCGGCTCCGGCGATTGCAGGAGCGATCTCGGCCGGAACATTGCGGGACGCGAGTTCTTTACGCCGCGTCCAGAAATAGATCGCGAAGGCGACCGCAACGATTGGAACAAGGGCGCCGAACTCATCGATGAACCAGGCGGTCTTTCCTGTGTTTCTGGTGAGAGGGGTGAAGATGCCTTGTATATAGAGATTGTGGCTGGCGTGGAGGAGAGCGCCGGTCCAGAGGCTGCCCGACCTCAGGCGGAGCCAGGCAAAGATAAAAGCGATCGCGACAACCATGACGGTGAAGCAGGTGAGCGCGTACCATGTGGCGGTGCCGGCGTTGTAGTCGGCGAAGATGAGAATGGGATAGTGCCACAGGGCCCAGACGACGCCGCTGATCAGGGCGGTCGCGGTGAAGCCGACATTCTTGGACAATTCGGGGACGAGAAATCCGCGCCAGCCGATTTCTTCTCCGAGGGCGCTGGAGAGGCTGCGGGCCAGGCCGAAAGTGCCCATGAGCAGTACGTAAAGGATGGTCGCGATGGCGGGAGAGAGGCGCGGGCCCATGCGCGTGGTGAGGGAGGCGACAAAGTCGGGGTTGGGAAATCCGCCGAGCCCGCTCAGCCAGACGATTGCATAGGCGCTGGCCGCGTAGAGCAAGGGAACGTACCAGCTCATGAGGGCATACTTTGTGGCGGGCCATTTCCAGCCGAGATCGGCGAGGCTGCGGCGGAAGAGCTTGAGCGTGGTGAAGGCCGCGAGAGCCGGACACCACATGATGCCGAAGACGTAGAGTCCGTTGCCGGCGCCGAGATGCCTGGCGCGAATGATCAGAAAATAGAAGCACGAGGAGAAAAGAAAGACGAAAAACAAATACGTCAAAACCTGCCGACGTGAGTTCGCCATAGATGCTCCCGAAGCGATGGAATGAACGAGGGGATGATAGCGCAATTGCTGGGGAAGCCTCAGATAAAATGACTTGCGCCGATTGCGCGACTCTCAAGGAAGCCCGATGCCTAATTCGCCACATTCTGTTCCGAGTCCAAGTGCCGCCAGCCCCGGAATGCAACGCCAGTTCGAGATTTATCAGCAGGGGTTGGCGGGGAAGAAACTATCCGTACCGATTCCGCTGGCACAACTGGAAAAGAAGGCGGCAGAAATTCTGCCGCCGCAGGCGTATGACTACGTTGCCGGAAGCGCGTCGGGCGAGCGGACAGCGCGGGCTAACCTGGCGGCTTTTGACTGCTGGCGGATCGTGCCACGCATGTTGCGCGATGTTTCGCAGCGGGATCTGAGTGTGGAGCTCTTTGGACGGGTCCTGCCGGCGCCGGTTCTTCTGGGACCGGTCGGAGTGCAAAGCATAATTCATGCGGAAGGCGAACTCGCGGTGGGCCGCGCGGCCGCAGCACTGGGTGTGCCTTTTGTCGTCAGCACTCTGTCTTCGCGTCCGATTGAAGAAATCGGGAGAGAGATGGGAGAGTCTGGGCGATGGTTTCAGCTTTACTGGGGCAAAGATCATGAGCTTACGTCGAGCCTGCTGGAACGAGCCGAAAAATCCGGGTACGGCGCGCTGGTAGTGACTCTGGATACGGCGATGCTGGGATGGCGCGAGCGCGATCTGCAGCACCCGTACCTGCCGTTTCTGCAGGGACACGGACTGGCTAACTATTTTACGGATCCGGTTTTCTGCTCGCGACTTGGGCAAAGGCCGGAAGCAGATCCGGCTTCAGCCATTCGCCTGTGGGCGGCATTGTTCTCGAATACGGCGCTGACATGGAAGGATGTCGCGTGGCTTCGTGAAAAGACGCGACTTCCGATCGTGCTGAAGGGAATCCTGCATGCGGACGATGCGCGATTGGCAGTCGAGCATGGAGCGGATGGCGTCGTGGTCTCGAATCACGGAGGGCGGCAGGTGGATGGAGCGATTGCGGCGCTCGACGCTTTGCCGCGGGTCGCGGGCGCGATTCAGGGGAAGATTCCGGTGTTATTCGACAGCGGCATTCGGTATGGTTCGGACGCGATCAAGGCGCTCGCACTGGGTGCTCGCGCTGTGCTGTTGGGACGTCTTTATGCCTGGGGACTGGCGGTTGCGGGTGAGCCGGGAGTGCGGGATGTGGTGCAGAATTTCCTGGCAGATCTGGATCTGACGATGGGACTCAGCGGATTTCGGACCGTGAGAGAGTTGGATGCGTCGATTCTGATGCGGGTGAGCTAAATCAAATTCAAAAATGCCCACCACGGTCGCGCACAGCGCACCAAGGGTTCAGGAGTGTTCAGGCCCGCTGCGCTCCGCCAATCGCGGTGAGAGCCGCGACGATTTTTGCGGACCACTGTGCGATCTCATCGTCGCGCAGCGTTCTGTCAGGCGACTGGAATTTAGTTCGTAGCAAAACAGAATAATTTCCGGTGGGAATTGCGCCACCGCGGAAAATCTCGACGGGCACGAATTCGCGGAATTCGGCGATCGCGGTCGTGGCGACCGCGTCGCGGATCTGCTGGAACGAAATTTCGTCGGCGAAGATGAAAGAAAAATCGCGCTCGACCGCAGGATACCTGCCCAGCGGGGTGAAATGCACCGGGCGCAGACCGAGTTTGTAGAGCCGTTCCAGATCAAACTCTGCGAGGAAGGCGTCTTGCCGGAGTTTGCGCGCGGCCGCGAGTTCGGGGTGGATCTGGCCAAAGTGCGCGACCAGAGCGCCGTTCACAAGCGCCCGCGCGGAACGACCGGGATGAAAATACTCGGGTGCGCCGAGGCGGTAAGCGACTTCGCCGGAAAAAGCGGCGAGCAAAGTTTCTACGTCGCCTTTGAATCCGCGGAACGCTTCGGCGGCGGCTGCCTGCTCGCCCTGGCTCACGTCGAGCTTGCTGCCGGAGGGCAAGCTTGCGCGAACCGCGGCCGCGGTCGCGCCCAGACATGCGCGTTTGGGCTCGACGCGCTCGCCACCGGAAAATTGGTATACGCTGCCAATCTCGAACAGGCGCGCTTCTGAGACATCGCGATTCAGATTCCACGCCAGCATGGCAAGCATGCCCGGGGCGAGAGAGGTGCGCATGACGGAGGCTTCTTCACTCAGTGGATTTTCCAGTTCCAAAACCTGCGCGCCGGGGGAAAAACCGTCGTCGGCGGAGGAAAATTTCTCGGCATCGGCATGCGAAATGAACGTCAGCGACAGCGCCTCGTTGTAACCCAAGGCCAGTGCGCGCCGGCGGAGGGAGGCATCGATCGGAGCGTGCGGCAACTCGACGACCGCGCCGCTGTAGGCGGGCAGCGTGTTGGCGAATTTGTTGTAGCCGTGGAGGCGCGCGATCTCTTCGATGAGATCGATTTCGCGCTCGACGTCGAGGCGCCAACTGGGGATGTGGACGCGGAACTGGGCATCGCTCTGGCCTTCGGGAATCAGGGTGAACCCGAGGCGTTTTAGCAGCCGGAAAATTTCACCGGCATCGAGATTGCCGCCGAGAATGCGCTGCACTTCGGAGACGCGAAGGACGACGGGGGCCTGGTCCATTCTTTGTGAAACGACATCGACGACGTCACCAACCAGTTGGCCGCCTCCGGAATCGATAATCATTTTCGCGACCAGGTCGCAGGAAAGAATTGTGGATTCGAAATCGGCGCCGCGCTCGAAGCGGTGGGATGCGTCAGTGTGGATGGCATGGCGGCGCGACATTTTGCGCACGATACCGGGATCCCACCAGGCCGACTCGATCACGATGTTTCGCGTCTTGTCGGTGATCATGGTGTCGTAGCCGCCCATGACGCCGGCAAGGCCGACGGGCTTTTTGGCGTCGCAGACGACGAGATCGTCGGTGGTGAGTTTGCGCTCGACGCCGTCGAGGGTTTTGAGCCTTTCTCCGGCGCGGGCCT
>Ga0335073_10003411_pt1 | contig 22099 bp, 16 predicted proteins | sample Lox_Sample_22_FD_207093 | JGI IMG/M metagenome (GOLD analysis project Ga0335073, IMG submission 207093) | Soil microbial communities from Loxahatchee National Wildlife Refuge, Florida, United States - Lox_Sample_2.2 | ecosystem: Environmental > Terrestrial > Soil > Wetlands | place: USA...
AAGCGCGCTCGGCGGGGTACTCCTCGACGTAGCCGTAGCCTCCGTAGATCTGGACGTTGGCATCGACGCAGCGATCGAGCATTTCCGAGCACCAGACCTTCACGACGGAGCACTCGACGGCGTAGTCTTCGATCTTCTTCTGGACTTCACTGGCCGGGGCGTCGGGAGGGAGCGTGCTCAGGGCAGCATCGATGGCGCCGACGATGCGATAGACGAGGGCCTCGCCGGCAAAGATGCCGGCGGCCATGTCGGCAATCTTCTCCTGCAGGAGGCCGAACGAGGTGATGGGTTTGCCAAAGGCGAGACGTTGTTTGCCATAACGGATCGCGTTGCGCAGGGTGTGGCGCGCGCCGCCGAGGGTGGCCGCGCCTAATTTGTAACGGCCGACGTTGAGAATGTTGAAGGCAATGTGGTGGCCCTTGCCGGCCTCTCCCAGCAGATTGTCGGCGGGGATGGCGCAGTCGGAGAGGACGAGCGGGCAGGTGGACGAGCCGCGAATGCCGAGCTTGTGTTCTTCCGCGCCGACGGTCAGACCGGGCGTGTCGCGCTCGATGAGGAAGGCGGAGAACTGTCCAGGCTGGCCCTCCTCCGCTACGATTTTGGCGAAGGCGATGAAGAGGTCGGCAAAACCGGCGTTGGAGATCCACATCTTCTCGCCGTTGAGAATGTACTGCGAGCCGTCAGCGGAGAGGCGCGCCTGGGCGCGGATGTTCATGGCGTCAGAGCCGGAAGAGGCTTCGGAGAGCGCGTAGGCGGCGATCCACTCGCCGGTAGCGAGTTTGGGCAGGTATTTCTGCTTCTGCTCGGGCGTGCCGTACCAGACGACCGGCAGCGTGCCGATGCCGGTATGAGCGCTGATGCTGACCGAGAAGCTCGCGCAGACGGCGACGCGATCCGCAATGAGCGCGGAGGTCACTTTGTCGAGCGCAAGGCCCCCGTAGGCTTCGGGGATGTCGGCTGCGAGCAGGCCGAGCTGGCCGGCTTCGAGAAGAAGATCGCGGGTTGCCTGGAAATTCTTTGCCTCGATCTCGGGGACGCGGGGCAGGATCGACTTTTCGGCGAACTCGCCGGTGGTGCGGGCGATTTCCTGTTGTTCTTCGGAGAAATCCTCGGGGGTAAAGATGTCTTCGGGCGCGGCGTCGGTGAGGAGGAAAGTACCTCCGGGAATGACTTTGGGCGTGGTTGCGGTGGCCATGGCGGGTCTCTGAGAGATCATCCTACGCCGGTCGCACGGGCGGAGGATGAATCAGGCGATGCGGCCAACGTCAGCTTAGGCTTTCGAAGATCCCCGCGGCGCCCATGCCCCCGCCCACGCACATGGTGACCAGTCCATAGCGAGCCTTGCGGCGACGCAGCTCACGGAGGATCGTCGCCGTCAGCTTCGCTCCGGTGCAACCCAGTGGGTGGCCGAGGGCGATGGCTCCGCCATTCACGTTCACTTTGGCAGGATCGAGGCCGAGCTGGCGGATGACGGCCAGCGCCTGGCAGGCGAAGGCCTCGTTCAGCTCGATGACGTCGATCTGGTCGAGCGTGAGGCCGGCAAGCTTCAGCGCCCTGGGAACAGCATAGACGGGGCCGATGCCCATCTCCTCGGGATCGCAGCCAGCATAGGCATATGCGACGAAGCGGGCCAGGGGCTCGAGGCCGAGAGCGACGGCACGTTCGGCCGACATGACGACGGCTGCGGCGGCTCCGTCGGATGTCTGCGAGGAGTTGCCGGCGGTGACGGTTCCTTTGGCGTTGAAGACGGGGGGGAGCTTCGCCAGAGCTTCGGCGGTGGTGTCGGCGCGAGGGCCTTCGTCGGTGCGGAAGTCGGTGGTGACGGTATTGGGCCGGCCGCTCCCGTTGGGCGTCGAGATTGTCACTGAGACAGGTACAATTTCGCTCTCGAAATGCCCGGACTGAATGCCGGCGACGGCGTTTCGATGGCTCCGCAGCGCGAACTGGTCGGCATCTTCGCGAGAGATTCCGTAGTGCTTCGCCAGGCGCTCGGCCGTCAGTCCCATGGAAAGGTAGGAGCCGGGATAGTTGTCGACCAGCCAGGGATTCACGGCGATCTTATTGCCGCCCATGGGGATCATCGACATCGATTCGACGCCGCCGGCCACGATGACCTCGGCTCCGCCGCCGCGAATGCGCTCGGCGGCCAGGGCAATCGACTGCAGGCCTGATGCACAGTAGCGATTGACGGTCATGGCCGCGACATCGACGGGCAGCCCGGCGCGAAAGCTCGCCACGCGCGCGACGTTCATCCCCTGTTCGGCTTCGGGCATCGCGCAGCCCAGGATCACGTCGTCGATGGTTTTGAGGTCCAGTTGGGGAAGTCGATCGAGCGCGCCGCGAATGGCCGCAGCGGCTAGATCGTCAGGACGGGTGGAGCGCAGGGCTCCGCGGGGCGCTTTGCCGACGGCGGTGCGAACGGCGCTGACGATTACGGCCTCTCTCATAGGTGCTCCAGACGGTGACTAATTTCTGAGGGGCTTGCCGGTTTTGAGGGTATGCGCGATGCGCTCCTGGGTTTTGCGTTCGCCGCACAGCGAGAGGAAGTGCTGGCGCTCGAGGTCGAGCAGATACTGCTCGCTGACGAGAGTGCCGGGTGTCACTGCACCGCCGCAGAGGATTTCGGCCAGATGCGTGGTCACAACGACGTCGTGGTCGCTGGCCTGTTCGCCCTCGCGGAGCATGTGGACGCCGAGCTTCAGGGCGGCGAGGACCGCGTCGCCGGGGGCTGGGATATCGGTGCGCGGCAGCGGGGCGGCATAGCCGGTTTCGGCGAGGGTGAGCGCCTGCAGCTTTGCATCGTGCAGGACGCGATCGCGGTTCATGGTGATGCGATCGGAGGGGCGCAGCAGGTGGAGATCGCGGGCCTCGTACGCTGAGGTGGAGACTTTCGCCAGCGCGATGTTCTCGAAAAGAGTGCGCATGACATGGTGGAGCTCGACGCTGTCGCTGCGCGAGGCGCGAGGTGCGGCACCGGCGGCCAGGTCGATGGCGCGCAGGGTCATTTCCTTGCAGCCGCCGCCGGCGGGAATGAGGCCGACCCCGGTTTCCACCAGGCCCATGTAGAGTTCCAGATGCGGCTGACGCACAGCTGCGTGGAGCGTGACCTCGGCGCCGCCGCCCAGGGCGAGGCCGAAGGGAGCAACGACCACGGGAGCCGGGCAGAACTTGATCGTCTGGGTCATCGCCTGAAAAGCGGCGATGTAGGTGTCAATCTCGTCCCATTCTTCGTCCTGCGCGGCGAGGAGAAGCTGAACCAGGTTCGCGCCCGCGGAGAAATTCACTGCGTCGTTGGTGACGACAAAGCCGCGGAAATCGCGGACGGCGGCGCTGGCGGGGTGCAGGCTCTCGCGGACAAAGTTCACGATGTCGGCGCCGAGGGCGTTCATCTTGGTGTGGAACTCGATGCAGGCGATGCCGTCACCAATGTCGATGAGGGAGGCGCCGGGATTTTCTTTCACCACGCCGCCGGAACGTTTGGCGCGGGTGAGGGAGACAACGGCGGAGGGGGACTCGATCGGGACGAAGGCGCCGGTGCGCGGGTCAAAGACTTCGGCGCCGTTCCTGCGATACCAGGTCTTCTCGGAGGTGGCCAGGAGCTTTTCCAGCGCAGGCGGCAGAGTGCGTCCCTGGCTGCCGAGCCTCGCCGCGGTGTCGGCAACGCCGGCAGCGTCCCACATCTCGAAAGGGCCGAGTTCCCAGTTGAAGCCGGTGCGCATGGCGCGATCGATGTCGGCGACGCTGTCACTGATCTCGCCGATGCGGGTGGCAGCGTAGAGCCAGAGGTCGGGAAGGATCTGCCAATAGAACGCTGCGGCTTTGTCTTTTTCGGGGTTGCCGCTCAGCAGGGCGCGGATGCGCTCGGGAAGCGACTCGATTGGCTTGGTGGCGTCGAGCGCGGGGAATTTTGGTTTCTGCGCCGGACGATATTCGAAGCTCGCGAGGTCGAGAGTCAGGCGCTCGTCGTCTTTCGCGCCGCGTTCTTTCTTGTAGAAACCCTGTCCGGTTTTGTCGCCGAACCATTTTCTGTCGAGCATCGATTCGAGGAAGGCGGGAAGCTGCAGATCGCTGCGCTCGTCCTTTGTGTTCGCGGCAAAGTTACGGACGACGCTGCCCAGCACGTCGAGGCCGACCATATCCGCGAGGCGGAAGGTACCGGTTTTCGGCCAGCCCAGAGGCTTCCCGGTGAGGGCGTCGACCTCTTCGATGGTGAGACCCTGACGCTGCATCACGCGAATCGTGTTGAGCAGGGAGAATGCGCCGATGCGATTGGCAATGAAGTTGGGACGGTCGTTCGCGGGGACAACGGACTTGCCGAGGTGGACTTCAGCGAAGCGCGCGACCGCGGCGAGGGCTGCCGGATCGGTTTCGGGCGTCGCGATGATCTCGACGAGCTGCATGTAGCGCGGAGGATTGAAAAAGTGCGTGCCAAACCAGCGATGGCGGAGATTCGCGGGAAGCCCTTCGGCGATGGCCGCGACGGGCAGGCCGCTGGTGTTGGTCGTGAGGATCGCGTCCGGACGCAGGTACGGTGCGACGCGGGCCAGCAGGGTGCGCTTGATCTCGAGGTTTTCCGCGACGGCTTCAATGATCCAGTCGTATTCACCCAGGCTCGCGAGATCGTCATCGAAGTTGCCCGTGGCGATTCGAGCCACGAACTTCAGCGAGGCCAGGGCCGCGGGCTTCGATTTCTTCAGGCCCTCCAGCGCTTTGGCCGCGAGGCCGTTGCGATCGCCGGGCTGAGCCATGTCGAGGAGGAGAACGGGAAAGCCGGCGTTGGCGATCTGCGCGGCGATGCGTGAGCCCATGGTGCCTGCGCCGAGGACGGCGACGCGGCGAACCGGGTAAGTAGTGGCGGCGGAGGACCCAGGGGCAGCGGTTTCGGCGACGGTGGTGGCAGCCATAGCGGATTTTTCCTAACCCAACACCCTATCCGATTCGAGGCACGTCTGGCTTGTCGCGTGGGTGCTCCCAGATCAATTCGGCGTGAAGAGATGTTCAGGCGGGGCAGGCGCCGCGGCGGTTCGCGATAGCCTGAGAACGTGGGAAGGTTGTCATGGTGCGTCTCCGGGTTCTGTGCGCTTGTGCTGGCGAGCGCTATGCTGCCACAGTCGGCCTCAGCCCAACGAGACCCCCGTGGGCATTATGTCGATGTGGTTCCTGGCAAGCCGCTGTGCGCGCTGCGGATTCACGTCACCGGGTTCCGCGACGATAAGGGAAAGGCGGGCGGTGTGATCTTCGCGTCGCCGGCGGGCTGGCCTGAGGACCGGTCGAAAGCAGTGGCGCACGGCGGCTTCGACATTCACAACGAGCAGGTGACGGAGGAGTTCGAGGTTCCGCCGGGAAGGTATGGCATCGCCGTCATCCACGACGAGAACGAGAACCAGAAGCTGGACCGGAATTTCCTGGGGATCCCGAAGGAAGGGTTCGGCTTTGCCAACAATCCGCGGGTATTGTTATCGGCGCCGTCGTTTCAGGCAGCCTCCACAGAAGTCGCCTGCCCGGTGACGGAGATCCAGATCAGTCTTATCTACAAGTGAATGCGAAGTGACTGCGGTCAGGCTTTGCCGCCCTCCGATGAAGAGGCTTCGGCGGTCTTGGCGCCGGGATTCACCAGATCGCGCAGCTCCTTGCTGGGTTTGAAGTACGGGACCTTCTTGGCGGGTACTTCCACCTTGGTGCCGGTCTTGGGATTGCGGCCGATGCGGGGCTTGCGCTGGCGAATGCGGAAGCTGCCGAAACCGCGAATCTCAATCTTGTCGCCGGATCTGAGAGCGCCGATGACGGAGTCGAAGATGGTCTCCACGATCACTTCGCTGTCGCGTCGGGTCAGATCGCCCAGCTTCGTTACTTCTTCAACGAGGTCGGCTTTGGTCATGGTGGCGGTCGCTCCGTTCCTGGTAGGCCCGTTGTTCTTCATAGTAGATGCAATCTCTTTCGCTTGCAAAGTCAAGTAGTTGCGGGGTTTTGAGGGCCGGGAGCCGGATCAGCGCCACAGGAAATAAAAGCCGGCGTGGCGGTCCAGCAGCTTGCCGGGGTTGGGAAGCAGGCTGTCGGCGTCGGATCCGAGCAGGTCCCAGAAAGTTCGGTGGCGCACGTAGGGTTTCACCACGTCCGGTTCGCCGGAGATGCCCACGGACTTCGCGGTATCGAGCAAGGCCACGCGAAAACCGCCTTCTTTATCAATAAGATGCATCGGGAGAGCCTGTTCGCCGGTCCAGACCTGGCCCGTCGCGATCGACCGAACCTGGTCTTCAGGAAGGTGACGGCCTATGGCGACGTCGTGCACGAACTGGCCATACATGTTGTCGACCAGGCTCTGGAAGTAGGCGCGCTCCTGAGGGGTCATGGGGCGGGTGGGGTCGCCAGCATCCTTGAGAGCGCCGGCGTGGATGACCTCCGGGGACAACTTCGCCCACTGCATGAGGTTGCCGTAGTTGGTCCATTCCATGATGACGCCGATCGAGCCGACGACGCTGGCGTCGTTGGCGTAGATTTTGTCGGATGCCGAGGCGATGTAGTAGGCGCCGCTGGCTCCCACGCTTTCGATGGACGCGACGATGGGCTTACGCTTCTGCTCGCGAATGCGGAGGACTTCGTGATAGATCTCCTGCGAAGCGGCGGCGCCTCCGCCGGGCGAATCGATGTGCAGGATGATGGCCTTGACCGAGTCGTCCTGGTTGAACTTGCGGAGCTGATCGACGATGGTGTCGGCGGAGAGGATCTCGCCATCGATGTCGATGACGCCGATATTGTCGCCCAGGGCGGCGAAGCCGTCGGTCGAGCCGCCGAAGGAGTGCGCGACCATGTAGAAGAGAGTCGATGCCACGAAGATGAGGCCAAGCAGGAGCAAACCGCCCAGGGCGAACCACGGCCAGACCCGTCGGTGCGGGCGCGGCGGAGGGGGATACCAGGAAGGCTGGGCGGGGTTGGGGGTCGCCTGGTCGGCAGGAGCCGTTGATTCGACAGGGTCTTCCATAGGGGCGAGTGTAGCACCGGCCCGGAGCTGGAAATGCAGGAAAGCAGGCGGGATGCGGGAATTCCGGGTATGATAAATAAAGGATTACCGGCCCATCCTCCTCCTAAAACGATTTGCGAGCGGCTGCTCACAGAACGCGGCGCGCCAGAGGGATGAGGAGGAAGGCTGAAAGATGAACCCTCAATACACGATCGTCATTCCCGCCTACAACGAACGAGCGCGCATCGGACACGCGCTCGATGAGGTTTTGCGGACCATCGACGAACGGCGCTGGGACTCTGAGGTTCTGGTGGTGAACGACGGCTCGACCGACAACACCGCGGCCATCGTGGAGAGCTACGTGGCGCGGGATCGCAGGGTTCGTCTGCTGAACAACCCCGGGAATCGCGGCAAAGGCTACAGCGTGCGGAACGGGTTGCTGCACGGGGCAGGGAACATCGTGATGTTCACCGATGCCGACCTGTCGGCTCCCATGGAGGAAGCCGAGCGCCTGTTTGCGGCGATCCGCGATGGCGCCGATGTGGCCATTGGTTCGCGATGGCTGGAGCGGAGCCGGCAGACCATCCATCAGCCGCTCTACCGGCAGATTTTCGGGCGCTGCTTCAACATGGTCACGCGGATGGTGATGCGGCTGCCTTTTGCCGACACGCAGTGCGGCTTCAAGGCCTTCCGGCGCAGCGCGGCTCAGACCATTTTTCAGCTGCAGCGTATCGAGCGCTGGGGCTTCGATCCGGAGATCCTGTTTATCGCCCTGAAGCGCGGCTACGCGATCCGCGAAGTGCCGGTCACGTGGGGACACGATGAGCGCTCGCGGATGAGCTATCTGAAAGACGGCATCAAGATGCTGGAAGAGCTTCTGTACGTACGGTGGAATTCCCTGATCGGGGTGTACGACCGGAAGGTAACGGATCTGGCCGCGGAGCGGGGATAAGCCAGGCCTGAAAATCTGAGAGACGCAGAAGCCGCCGAGAGGCGGCTTTTTTCGTGCAGAACGACGAGGTGGGCATCCGGCCCCGACAGGAGACCTGTCGCCGCAAGGCTTAGTGAGCCGCGAGATCTGCCTCGGGCGCCGGTGAAGGCGGGGCGAGGCTCCACGTAGCACTCAGATCGCGGTAAAGCCACGCTGCTTCGAGCGGCAGATCTGTTCCTGCGAGGGGTTTGCCCTTCTTGTCGGAAAGCTGCCACCATGCGATGGGAGCTTCGGCGGGGTCGTAACCCGCGTCGCGCATCAGGGACAGACTCACGCGGGCGCTCTGCTGCAACTGTTTCTCCAGAGTGCGCGTCGCGGAAGTGAGTCCGAATGCCGTATCGCCAAGCACGGCGAGTCCCACAGCGGGAACCATTGCCTCACCGGCGTAGATCCCTGCGTCCTCGGCAAGTGCACCTGCGAGCTGTTTCTTCGTTGGTCGGATGCCTGCCATCATGCGATCATCCTGAGCCTCCATCTCGACCGCCATGCTTTCGGCGAGAATGGCCGCGAGCTGAGAGTCGTTCTGCATGCGCTCGACCATACGATGAGGAACCAGGATGACGCCGCTGGGAAGGGCGACCATATTGCTGAGCCACCGGTCTCCAGTCGTAACGTAGAAACGAAAATCGATTTTTGTCTCATCGCTGTCCGGCAGCTGCCGCTGATAAGCGGGGATCAGCTTCTCGCCGACCGCAGCCACGCGCGCCTGTATCGCGGCGTCCGGCCAGGCGGGAATCTTCATGGCATTCACGCCGATCAAAATCTCGACCGCGGCATTACCGGCCTTTGTCACCTTCGACGGGTCGTAGTCCGTCCGCGCCCGTGTCTTTTCCGCTTTCGGGTTCGGCAGATTGGGCCGGAACCGCGCTTCCCGGGCCAGAATGGTCCCGTCCGTCTGTTGCTCGCCCTTGTAATCCAACCACACATTCGTCGTGATATCCGCCAGGGAGCGGAGGGACTTCCTGAACGTGAGATGGGCGGAGGCGGGGATGCGGATGGTATAGCCATCGGCGCGCAGGGTAAGCGCCTGCGGCGATCGGGCCAGAATCGCCTCGACGATGCCGTAACTGGAGACCTTTTCAAAAGGGATGGGCCCGAGGTCGAGCTGTGTGGCCGCGATAGAGAACTGTGCCTTGTCGCGAGTGCCCCAAACGGCGACCGCGAGACCGATGCGGGGAGGCTGCTGCGGGCAGCCCGGATGATAGACGCGCCGGGGAGAGGGCCGCTGCGGCACCAGAGCGGTATTGGTCTGCGGACCACAAAGGATACGCCAGCCATTGACGTCAAAATCCGATGCCGAGGCGACCCGCGTGACGTACCCGGCCAGATCCGGGACTGGTACGTTGTCCTGAGCAGCGGCAGCAAGGCAAAAACAGCAAAAGGCGAGCAGAGCCTTCATAACGCGCGTAGTCTATCGGCCAGTCGGCGAGCCTGCAATGACGTTTTTGGGTCAGGATTCGCCCAACCTAACGGTCAAGGGTGCATCGCAGGACTGTACGGCGCGATCTCCAGGGGATGCGCCTCCGTGTTGAAGACGCTCCTGCTCAGATCGATGCGTGTGGGGTTCGCCAGCAGCAGATACAGATATTTCAGCGTCTCGGCGAAGAAGTAGCTTTCCATGTCATCGCGCTGCTTCATTGTTCGCACATCGGAGATGGCGGCGAAGGCGGAAGGCGTGCGGCAGTTTTTCACGATGGCATTAAAGAAGGTGTAGCCCATGGCGCGATACTGCGGATCGTGGGTGAAGTAGTAGAGGTAGTAAGCAGACTCGATAATCTCCGGGCGCAACTGGTAGCCGGGGCTGAGGATCTTCATCGTCCGGTAGTCGATGACCTCCGGCTCGATGCCGGCCAGGTTCCACATGCGGAAGTTGGAGTCCTGCAGCCGGCGCGCGCGGTCCAGATCGCCGGACAGAGCCAGGGTCCCGGCAAAGAACGCTGCCAGGGCACCGTATTCAGTCCCGGTTCGCGCGCCGGTATTCATGTTCGCCTCGCCGTACCAGAGAGACGCAGTCCCGTCGGGATTCGTCACCGTATCGGCGACGTATTGATTCAGTCCGGCGACGCTCGCCAGCCACATGCGGTGGCAGTCCTCGTCGTGGAAGAGCAGCCAGGCCTTGAGCAGATATTCGTAAAAGGAATCGGAACCGCCGTTGACGTTGGCGTCTTCGGCATCCGAACCGCCGGCCCATGCGCCCGTGCTGACGTTGAGTTCTGAGCCAAAAAGGTTGAGCTTCGAACGCCGATCCCAGACCGCGGTGACGGCGCGCTTGGCCTTCTCGAAGTAAATCGGCTTGTTCGTGAGCCGGCTCAGGGTGCCCATCTCCAGCAGCAGCGTGCCAACTTCCGCGGGGTTGGTGCTCTCGCCGCGCACGGCGCCGGTCCTCAGGTTCACGTACACGTACGGCATGCCGGTGGGTGAGTCGTAAGCCGGCAGGAGGCGCGTGCCCAGATCGTCGGCCAGGGCCAGCAGTTTGGGATCGTGGGTCAGTTCATACGAACTGAGCAGGCCGCCGACCATGCGGATGGTGATCTCGAAATTCTTGACGTAGATGTCCTTGTCGAAGGAGAGCTGGGTGTCGATCAGATGCCGGTCCTCGTCGGCCTGCTGATCCAGCCCCATCACGACCATCGTGTCCAGTGCATCCACCGGTGTCATCAACAGGGAGGTGCCGTACCAGTCAAAGGGCTCGTTGCTCAGCGGACGCAGCTCGTCGTGGCCCCACGCATATTTACGGTAACCGTCCCAGGCATGCAGGAACTGATCCCGGACCTGCCTGGCCATGTCTTTCTCAGAAGGCACATGCGTTTGAGCGGCGCGCGCGGCCGGCACGACCGCCGCAGAAAGGAGCAGGAGAGCCAGGAGCTTCTTCATGGGAACACAACGATAGTAGCGGATGCGATGAGGAGCGGGCCCGAGGTCAGGACGACAGGCTGGTCTTCAGCATCTGCTCGGCATGCCGCAGGCTGGTTTCGGTCACTGTTGCGCCGGAGATCATGCGGGCAATTTCCTGCGCACGCTCTTCGGCACTGAGCAGGCGAATACGGGTCTCTGTGCGTTTCTGCTTCTCCTGCTTTTCGATCAGAAGGTGTTGATCGGCGAAGGCAGCGATCTGCGGCAAGTGCGTCACGCACAGAACCTGCTGAACACGGGAGAGCGCCTTGAGCTTCTGGCCGACGGCCTCGGCCGCGCGACCGCCAATGCCGATGTCGATTTCGTCGAAGACCAGGGTGCGAGGAATCTGGGTCTTCCGGTGGCGCGTGCGGTTCGCACCCTCTTCCACGCTGACCTTCAGGGCCAGCAGCACGCGGGACATCTCGCCGCCCGAGGCGATCTCGTCCAGAGGCTGCAGGGGCTCGCCGGCGTTGGTGGCGATCCGGCACTCGACAGCATCCCATCCGTGCGCGGTCCAGCTGGTGGAGTCTTCACTCGCCGACACGGCAATCGAGAAGCGCGCTTTCATGGCGAGGTCATTGATCTGCGCTTCGGCTAGTTTCTCGAGCTTGCGCGCTGCCGCGATGCGCTCGCCGGTGAGAGCGCGGGCCACCACTTGATAGGCGGCAGTAGCTTTTTCGAGATCAACACGAAGTGCCTTCAGGATCTCGTCGCGGTTCTCCACCTCAGCCAGCTTGCGCGCGGCTTCTTCGCCGGCGTGCAGCACATCGCCCAGGGTGGGGCCGTATTTGCGCTTCAGGCGATCCAGCGTGGCCAGCCGGTTCTCGATTTCGGCCAGCCGCTCCGGAGAGGCGTCAATGCGATCCGCATAGTGGCGGACGGTGGAGCTGATGTCTTCGACGGTGGCGCGCGCGGCGACGATCTGCGCGACCGCGTCGTTGAACTGAGCGTCATACCTCGCCAGCTCTTCCAGATGCTTCTGCGCCGCCTGCAGCGTGGACTCAGCAGAGTCGTCATTCTCGTACAGAACGTCGCTGGCGCCGATGGCCGCGGCCTGGAGCTTCTCCGCGTTCTGCAGGACGCGCCGCTCGGTTTCGAGCGCCTCATCCTCGCCGGGTTCCGGGGCGGCGCTCTGAATCTCGCGCGCCTGGAAAGACCAGAGATCCGCCAGCCGGAGCCGATCGGCCTCGTCGCGCTCCAGATCGGCCAGCCGATCCTGGATGGATCGCCAGTGGGCATAGGCTTCCGCCGCGTCGTCGAGCGAGACTCCGCCGAAGCGGTCCAGCAATGCCCGCTGCTGTGCGGCATCGAAACCCGACAGCGTCTCTGACTGAGCGTGGACCAGCGCCAGTTCGGGCGCCAGCGCCCGCAGCGCGGCAACCGTGGCCGCCTGATTGTTTACGTAGACGCGGCCCTTGCCGTCGGCGAGAATTTCCCGGCGCAGGATGATCTCGGCTCCCTCCGGATCGAGACCGTTGCTTTCGAGAATGGCTTCGGCGCCGGGTGTTGCTTCAAAGACACAGGAGAGTACAGCCCGGTCTGCGCCATGCCGAATCACACCCGTGGAGGCCTTCTGGCCCATCAACAAAGCCAGGGCATCGACCAGGATGGATTTGCCTGCGCCGGTTTCGCCCGTGAGCAGGTTGAGGCCGGGGCCAAAGGAGGCGATGGCGTGGTCGATGACCGCGTAGTTCTCGGCTCGGAGCTCGAGCAGCATGGAGTCAGGGTACAGGGTACCGGTTGCAGGGTACAGGGGTGGGATCCGTCGTCGCGCCACGGAAAGGCAGGGCCCTCCTGTTGGCGTTTTAGATATTGATCCTGTCTAATGCTGGTGATGCACGAACCGATACGGGTGGGCGTGGTTGGATTTGGACTTGCCGGGCGGGTGTTTCATACCGCCGTGGTGCAGGCGACGCCGGGGCTGGACCTGGCCGCCGTGGTCCAGCGCAGCGGCGACGATGCGAAAAAGGAGTACCCGGAGGCGCATGTGGCGCGCTCGGTGGAAGAGATGCTGAGCGACGTCGGCATCCGGCTGGTGGTGATCGCGACGCCCAGCTACTCGCATTACGAACTGGCGAAACAGTGCCTCCACGAGCAGAGGCACGTCATCATCGACAAACCGTTCGCGCTGACGTCGACCGAAGCTGCCGACCTGATCCATGCGGCGCGGCACCGCAGCCTTCTGCTGACCGCCTATCAGAATCGGCGCTGGGACGGCGACTTCCAGGCCGTTCGTCAGGTGCTGGCGAGCAGCGAACTGGGGCGGCTGGTGACTCTGGAATCTCACATTGACCGTTTTCGCCCGGAGCCGCGCCGGGATGTGTGGCGGGAGAGCGGCGGACCGGGGGGAGGTCTGCTCTTCGACCTTGGGCCGCATCTGGTCGATCAGGCGCTGGCGCTCTTCGGACGCCCCGATACGATTTCCGCCAGCATCCGCGTGGAGCGCGATAGCGCAGTGGTCGATGACGCCTTCGATCTCCAGCTCACCTTTGAGCGCCAGTGCCTCACCGTGTTTTTGCGCTCGACGCTCACTGCCTGCACGCCCGGCCCACGCTTTATTCTTCATGGCACGCAAGGCAGCTTCGTTAAATGGGGAACGGATCCGCAGGAGGCGCAGCTGCGGAGCGGAATGCGGCCGGATGCGCCTGGATTCGGCGAGGAGGCGGAGAGCCACTGGGGCGAGCTGCGGCTGGAAAATCAGGGGCCGCGTCGCATACCCACCCCGGCCGGCGATTACCGGGGTTTCTACGAGAATGTGCGGGATGTCCTGCTGGGCAAGGCAGAGCTGACCGTCACGCCGGAGGAGGCCTGGCGCACGACACGCCTGATCGAGCTGGCGCGGGAGAGCAGCGGCCACGGGCGGCGGCTCCATGTGGATTTCTCCGGGGAGCCCTGAGCCGTCACTCGTTGCGCAGAACCTGCATGGGGTCGGTTTGCGCGGCGCGGCGGGCGGGCAGCGTCACGGCCAGCAGCGCAGTGAGCAGCAGCAGGCCAATACCACCGGTGATGGCAACCGGGTCGGCCCCGCTGGTTTGGTAGAGCAGTGACTGCACCCAGCGCGTCGCGGCAAAGGCCAGGATGAGGCCGGCGAGGACCCCGCCGAGAATCGGTGTGGCTGCCTGGCGCGCGATCAGGCGCATCAGGCTGGCCTTGTCGCAGCCCAGAGCGATGCGAATCCCGAATTCCTGCTGGCGGAGCGAAACCGAGTAGGCGAGGACGCCATAGATCCCCAACAACGCGAGCAGCAGAGCCGCGGCGCCGAAGCTGGAAAGCAGGAGGGTCTGGAATCGCTGGTTGGCGACCGAGTCGGCCACCTGCTGATCCATGGACTTGATGGCCGGGATAGCGACCTGCGGATCGATCTTCCATATCGCGCTGCGAATCGCCGGTACGAGTCCCGCCGTAGCTTCCGGACTGCGAATGAGGTAGTTCACGCGCCACAACGGATTCTGCCAGTAGGGCAGGTAGATCATCTTGGCGGTGGATTGCAGGTCGTTGATACGGGCATCGGCCAGGACGCCGACGACGGTATAGACCGTGTCGTCGCCCATCCTGAAGGTGTGCCCGATGGGATTTTCGCCGGGCCAGATGGCGCGGGCGGCTTTTTCAGAGATGAGGGCGTTGTCGGGGTGATTCTTATCGGCGCCTGTGAAATCGCGGCCGGCGAGCAACGGAATGCGGAGGGTTGTAGCGTAGCTGGGACTGATCCAGCGAATATTGGCATCAGGCGTTTGTGCGACGGGCAGAGGATGGTCGGGGCGCTTGATGAGGTTGATCCAGGTTTCGCCGCCCATCGGTGTTTCGCTGGTGCTGGCGACCGACTGGACACCGGGGATTTGGGCCAGCGCCGCGAGGGCCCGGTCGTTGAAGGCGGCGCGAACGGCCTGGGATTTCGGGTCCGACATGGAGCCGCCATACTGCGGAGCATAGAGAAAGACCTGGGCAAAGGTGACGTGGGTCGAGTCAAAATCGCGATTCTGATCGAGCAGCGTGGCGAAGCTGCGGACCAGGAGTCCCGTGACGATGAGGAGAGCGACGGTGCAGGCGACTTCGGCGGCCACCAGGAGATGGCGAGTACGGCGGCTTTCGCGGGAACTGGAGACGCGGATGGTTCCGGTCTGGAGGGCGGACTGCGGGTCGACGTGAATGGCGCGCAGCCCGGGAAGCAGGCCGAAGACGAAGGCGGTGAACATGGAGAGCCCAGCGGCGCCCAGCAGGACGGCCCAGCTGACCTGAATGCCGGCGAGGCGCGGCAGGTTGGTGGGGGCGGCGGCCACGAAGAGGCGAACGCCGAGGAACGAGAGCAGGATCCCAAGCGCTCCGCCGAAAAGCGCGAGAACGAGAGAGTCGGCGAGAGCGGCCCCGATGAGGCGATCACGTGCGGCGCCAAGGGCCGCGCGCACGGCCAGCTCCCGGTCGCGAGCGACCGCACGGGCGAGCTGGAGGTTGGCAAGATTGACGCAGCCGATGAGGAGGACGGCGCCGACAGCGGCAAGCAGCAGCCAGAGAGCGGTGCTGATGTCGCCGGTCACGTCCGCGATAAGGGGGTTGACGACCACGGAGGGATTGGTGGCGACGTGGTGGGCGTGGTCGAACGCAGACTGGATGGTATTGAGTTCGGTACGAGCCTGCGCGATGGGCACGCCGGAGCGGACGCGAGCGACCGCCATGTAGTTGTAGTCGGAGTCATCGCTGAAATCGGCGGGATCGAGGACGAGCGGAGAAAAGATCTGATAGGACTCTGTCCTGCCCCACGAGCCGACCATGTGAAGGGGACTGATGCTGGGGAATTGAAAGCCGCGGGGGAGGACGCCGACCACGGTCTCCGGCACGCCGCCGCTGCGGAGTGTCTGGCCGATGGCGTCGGGATTCCCGTGGAAGTAGCGCTGAAAGGCGCCCCAGGACAGGATGACTTCTTTCTCGTGGCCCTTGGTGGTTTCGACGGGGAGGAAGCTGCGGCCGAGCGCGGGCTGAACGCCGAGGACGGAAAAGAAATTGGAAGAAATGCTGAGGCCGTCGAGGATCTGAGGGTGGTCCGTACCGGAGGAGACGCTGAACCCGCCGGTCTGAAAAATGGCTGCGCCGGACAGGGTTTTGGCATTTGCTTTCCAGTTGAAGAAGTGTCGGGGATTATCAGGGACGGCTTCGCCCGGGGCGATGCTGCTGTCTGTCTCGCGGAGAATGACCAGCTGGCCAGGGTCGGGGAAGGCGAACGGCTTCAGGAGAACCGAGTCCACAACCGAAAAGATGGACGTGACGGCACCGATGCCGAGGGCCAGGGTGAGAACGGCGGTGAGCGTGAATCCCGGCGATTTACGGAGGGTGCGGGCGCTGAAGCGCAGGTCCTGCAGGAAACTGTGCATGGGGCGGCCTCGGATGGCGGTTTCAGGTTGTCGGGAGCACGCGACAGACCAGAGAAGCGGGGAGTGCCGGTCGCCTTGCTTGTAGAAGATACGCCGCCGCGGCGCAATCCGTTCAGAGAGCCGTGTTCGCCAGCGGACGTGGGTGTCCGCTCGCGGACAGATGGACCATCGGCGGGAGCAGTCGGCGGGCGTGATCGCTCTACGGCTGGAAGACCAGCCGGGTGCCCTGCTCCGATGCGTTCCACTGTGACTCCACCTCCGCCAGCGGAACGACCGTAGTTTTGATCTGAAAGGGCTCGCGGGCGGCTTCCTGAAGGAAATGAGCCAGCGCACGGAAGATGGCCTCGATGGGCACGCTGCCGAAGCCGCTGCCCATCACCTCGAGCCCCGAACTGCGCAGGCTTTCAGCGGGCATTGAAACCGTGGGCCCGGCGCTGGAGCCGACCTGCACAAAGCGGACTCGTGTGGATCCGTGACTGAGGCCTCGCTGGGTCATGGCTTCCAGCGCGGCTTCGGCGGGAGCTCCCCACAGGTAGTCGAGCACGACGTCGATCTTTTCCTCAGCGATCGCCTCTCGAAAGGCCGCGACCAGCGCGGGACGATCCTGGGAGAGCGAGAGAACACGGTCGGCACCGAGCCCGCGCAGTTCCTCGAGGGCCTGCGGATTGCGTCCGGCGGCGACGATTTTTCGTGCACCCAGGCGCCTGGCTACCTGAACGGCCAGCTGGCCGGCCACGCCCGTCGCACCGAGGATCAGGATGCTCTCGCCCCGGGCAAGGCGAGTGCGCTCGGTGAGGGCCGCCCACGACGACATGCCCGGATTCATGATGGCGGCGACCGTGGCGTCACTAAGGTTGCCGGAGATCGGAAAACAAGTGGCGCGCTGTGTCAGGCAGCGCTCGGCGAAGGTCCCATAGGGCGGCCGGGAGCGGGCAAAGAAGACGCGGGTGCCGTCGGGCATGCGGCCCACGCCGTCAATGCCTGGGATGAGCGGCAGCTCGCCGGTGCTGCCGTAATGCCTGCCGGCGGCGAGTGATTTCACGATCGGGTGAAGGCCGGCAGCGGTCACCGTGACCAGGATTTCCTCGCCCGAAGGGACGGGATCGGCAAACGAATCATAGCGGGGCGGAGCAGAAAATGAATGAACAACGGCGGCTTTCATGGCGCTTCCTCGAGCAGGGATGTTCTTTGATTCAACCACCCCAGGGCGCGAAAGGAAAAGGGAGCGTGGTATGTTGCTGGCTAAACGACAGGAGGACTGGCATGGAAGCGAAGGCAGCGGCAAAGGAACGGTTCGACCAGGCGCAGGAGCAGCTTCTCGGGTTGAGTCACCGCATCCACGCGCATCCGGAAACCGGGTTTGAGGAAGAGAAATCGTCCAGCTGGCTGTGCGAGGCGCTCGACGCTGCGGGCTTCGCGGTGGAAAAAGGTGTGTGCGATCTGCCGACCGCCTTCCGCGCCCGCGCCGGCTCCGGGCCGCTCCACATCGGCATTTGCGCGGAGTACGATTCGCTCCCGGGAATTGGCCATGCCTGTGGCCACAACATCATTGCTGCCTCCGCGGTCGGTGCTGCGCTGGCGGCCGCGAAGCTCGCCGATCAGGTCGGCCTCACCGTCAGCGTGATCGGAACGCCCGCCGAGGAAGTGGGCAACGCCAGCGGCAAAATCCTCATGCTGGAGCGCGGCGGTTTCGAGGGCATCCACGCGGCCATGATGGTTCACCCCGCGCCTTTTGACATGGTCAAGGCAAAGATCATCGCCGCATCGATGTTCGAAGTGCACTGCACGGGGAAGGAATCGCACGCTTCCGCATTTCCCGAGCTGGGCGTGAACGCCGCCGACGCGCTGACGATCGCGCAGACGGCGCTGGGACTGCTGCGCCAGCACATCCGTTCCACCGATCGCATTCACGGCATCGTGACGGAAGGAGGTGTCGCGCCCAATGTTGTACCGGCGCACACTTCGGCGAAATACATCATCCGGTCGGAAACGCTCGAACAGCTGAAGGATCTGCGGCCAAAGGTTTATCGCTGCTTTGAAGCCGGCGGCCTCGCTACGGGGGCGAAAATCCAGATCACCGGCGGCGACAAACCTTATGCCGAGATGGTGCACGACAACGATATGGCGCTGCTGTACAAGGCCAACTCCGAGGCGCTGGGCCGCAAGTATCCGAATATGGGCGAGTGGGAGACGCGGCCGACCGGATCGACGGACATGGGCAACGTCTCGCTGGCGATGCCCTCGATCCATCCCATGGTCGGAATCAACTCGCTGCCGGCGGTGAATCATCAGCCGGAATTCACGGCCCACTGCGTCACCGCGGATGCCGACAAGGCGGTCATCGACGGTGCGCTGGCCATGGCCTGGACGTGCATCGACATGGCGCAGAACCCGCAGGTGCGGGACCGGCTGCTGGCTCGCCAGGCCTGAGCCGGAGGTTTATCCGACGGTTCCGTACGACGCAGCGGTCGCCTGCAGACCCTCCGCATAGGGCGTGCCCGCGAATCCGAAGGCCCGCGCGAATTTTGAAGAGTCGAAATGGTACGGGCGGTCGTACTGGTAGAGCATCTCGTATATTTCCCCGACGATGGGGTTGAACCACCCATAGATGCGGACCATCGGCCGGCTCAGCACGCGATACTTCGGTGCAACGCCCATGGCGTCTGCGGCCATGGCAATCAGCTCCCGGCCCGTTGGGGGATTTGCGGTCGTCGGCAGATGCCAGGTCTGGTTCCAGGCCGTGTCCCTTTCCAGCAGCATCAGGAGAGCGCGTGCAGCGTCGGGAGTGTACGTCAGCGAGTGAGGGACGGCATCGTTTACCAGCCAGGATGCCTTCTGTTTCTTCGAATACGGATCGAAGATCAGGGTGTTCGGCAGGCCGGTCGCCGTCGTGGGGCCGTAGAAATCGGCGGCGCGGGCAATCATGCCGGTCACCTTGCCGGACTGCCACGCCTCGATGAGCGACGTCGCGATCCGCGCGCGAATCTCGCCTTTTTTGCTGGAGGGCCGGAACGGCGTCTCCTCGGTCATTGGACCCTCGACGCGTCCGTACATATACAAATTGTCGAAGAAGAACAGCTTTGCGCCCGTGCGCCGGCATGCCTCGATGGAGTTGGCCATGATGCGCGGCCATTGGTCGGCCCAGATTTTGTGGTCGTACTTCAGGCCGACCAGCAGCACGGCCACCGAAGAGCCGGCGACGGCCCGGATTGCATCGTCCGGGCTGGTCAGATCGGCGGTGAGCGTCTCGGTTGCCCCCGCAGCCGGATGCGGGGAGCGGCTGACCAGACGGAAAGGCTTCTTCTGCGTGGCAAGCAGCTGCGTGAAGTGGTTGGCGATGGCGCCGCCTGCGCCGAGGAGGGTGATCATTTGGGGACCTCCAGCGAAAGGGAAGTGTAGCGCTTAAACGATGACGGTACGTTAGCCGCCGCGGTGCGGTTCAACCGCCCGGAGTGCCCGTTCGCCTCCGGAAACGGGCCCCTCCCCGATAGGGGAGTTGCGCTGACCCGGTCGGTGTGTTATCTAAAAGGTATTCAAGTTTGCTCTCAGGAGCGAGCCTGAATTTCATGCAGAGTGGCTGAGGGACGGGCCCTGTGACGCCACGACAACCGGCCTGAGCAATTCAGGACATCGGTGTCAACTCTCGCTCGCCGTAAGGCGGGGAACATGAGATTCGGGGTGCAGGCTGTATCGCATCTCGCGCAATCCCAGGAAGTGTTCGAAGGCAGTACGACGTCACGCGTGCCCGTATTGGTATTTCCCAGCGCCGCTCTCACATTGCGAGGGCTGAAATGGCTGCTGCTTACGAACTGCGTTGCCGGGAATGCGGGAAGCGCTACGACAACGCGCCGCTGTCGATCTGTGACGAGTGTTTTTCTCCGCTGGAAGTAGCGGTGGATCTGGACGCTGCCCGCAAGACCGTGACGCGCGCATCGATCGCCGCCGGTCCCACCAGTATGTGGCGCTACCAGGCGCTGCTGCCCGTTCCCGACGACTCGACGCCGCAAACCCCTGCCGGCTGGACGCCGCTGCTCCGCGCACCCCGTCTCGCCGAGCGCATTGGCGCCACGAATCTCTGGATCAAGAATGACGCCGTCTGCCTGCCCACGCTCAGCTTTAAGGATCGCGTCGTCGCGGTCGCTCTGGAGAACGCCCGGCGCTTCGGGTTTGACACGGTGGGCTGCTCGTCGACGGGCAATCTGGCGAACGCCGTTGCCGCCCAGGCCGCGCGGCTCGGCTTCAAAACCTACATTCTTGTCCCCGCCGATCTGGAGCCGGCGAAGATTCTCAACACGCAGGTCTATGGCGCCACGCTGGTCCGGATCGACGGCAACTACGACCACGTGAACCGCCTCTGCTCGCAGATTGCCGACCGCTACAACTGGGGCTTCGTCAATGTGAACCTGCGGCCGTATTACGCCGAGGGCTCGAAGACCGTCGGCTTCGAGATCGCGGAGCAGCTCGGCTGGCGTTTGCCGGACAACGTAGTGGTCCCCATGGCGGGCGGATCGCTCATCACGAAAATTCGCAAGGCTTTCAAAGAGCTGGTCGCGCTCGGACTGGTCGAGGACAAGCCGGTCCGCTTCTTCGGAGCCCAGGCGACCGGCTGCTCGCCGATCTCCACAGCCGTGAAGAACGGAGCCGATGCCATCGAGCCGCAGCGGCCCCGCACCATCGCCCGCTCCCTGGCCATCGGCAATCCCGCCGACGGCGTTTACGCCACGCGCGCCATTCGCGACAGCGGCGGCTGGGCCGAAGATGTTTCCGACGTCGAAATCGTTTCGGCCATCCAGGAACTTGCCGAGACGGAGGGAATCTTCACGGAGACGGCCGGCGGCGTGACGACCGCGGTGACGGCCCGGCTGTATGCGCACGAGCGCATTCATCCCGACGAGCTCACCGTCGCCTGCATCACCGGCAACGGCCTCAAGACGACCGATGTCCTGCAGGGCGCCTATGAGCAGCATGCGGCGGTGCGCCCGCGCCTCAGCGATTTCGAGCAGTATCTTGCCGAACGCAGCGAAGAAAACGATCTGGTGGTTGGAGGAGCTTATGTCCGTTAGAGTCCTGTTGCCGAACGCCTTTCAGAAGCACACCAACGGCGCCAAAGAGATCACGTCCAGCGCGGGCAATCTGCCGGCGCTGATCACCGAGATCGAGACGACCTTTCCGGACCTGAAGACACACCTGCGCGATGAATCCGGCCAGGTGCGCAAGTTCATCAACTTCTACGTCAACGAGGAAGACATTCGTTTCCTCGGCAACGAAAAGTACGCCTTCCAGGATGGCGACGAAGTTCTAGTCATTCCCTCCATTGCCGGCGGGGCCTTCTCGGCCGGCGAAGTCGCTCTGCGAGGCGCCGATCAGCAACGCGGTCAGTGTCACTGTTGTTCCTATTGCGGCCAGGAACCCTGCTGCTGCGGCGATTAACATCGCCCGCTGACGATACTTTCAGCTTCCTCCAGGCCATCGCGCCTTGTCCCTTGGCATCTCAACTGAGACAAGGAGGAAGGTATGGCCGAAACGAGGAAATGTGGCAACCCTGCGTGCAGTTGTGTCCCGCCGCAGGGGGAGAAGTTCTGCAGCCCCCACTGTGAGGCTCTGCGCGGAACCCCGGAAGTCGTTTGTCAGTGTGGACACCCCGGCTGCGCCTGAGGGGTCCGAATCCCGGCTTTGGCGTCGCGACCGCAGGGGAACCAGCGATCTATTCGCTGGTTCCTTACGCCGCGATCGACCCTTCCCTCAGGCGCGCCTTTTCCCGTTGAACCCGCCTGAAACGCCTCGTCGTCGGGGCAGCGGTCCCTCCGCAGCGGGGCGCGGCGGCCGGCGCTTCCGTCCGGCCCGATCCAGCCGCTACAATCAGGCCAGACACCCCACTTTATGACGACTCCT
>Ga0335073_10003412_pt1 | contig 22096 bp, 22 predicted proteins | sample Lox_Sample_22_FD_207093 | JGI IMG/M metagenome (GOLD analysis project Ga0335073, IMG submission 207093) | Soil microbial communities from Loxahatchee National Wildlife Refuge, Florida, United States - Lox_Sample_2.2 | ecosystem: Environmental > Terrestrial > Soil > Wetlands | place: USA...
CGCAGCAGATCGGCAGAAATCGCCAGCGAGAGCTTCGCCGCATGCTCGTACTCGATAGCGAAAGCGAGCAGGACTCTCGCGAGCAGCCATGGGAGCGGTGCGGCGGACTCACCGCTGTTCCCGCCAATGGCCGGCACGCCTTCGTCCCGGTCCACGCCTTCGTCCCGGTCCACATCGGCGCCGTTGCCCGTGCTGAACAGCCCGTATCCGAGTATGGGCAGGCAGTCTGGTAGCCAGCTGCCGAGCTGACCTGCCACGTTCCCCAGCGGCGCGGTCAGCTGGGCGAGCTCGCTAGCGCCGAAGCGGTCGCGCCAGCGTTGCTCGATCACCCCCGTCAGGGGCGCCCAGACTTCTGCCGCTCGCATCCCCTTAGCGGTAGCCCGAGCCAGCAGATCCTTATCCGGCGGCTTCCGCCTGCCGTCTGCCGGATCCGGCGCCAGGGTGATGTAGCCCCAGTGGCGCATGCCGTCCAGTTTCGTGCCGCACCTGGCCAGCCGGGCGATCTCGCTCACCCTGATCGGCTCCGTGCCGACGTAACGCATGCAGTTCAGCCACATCGCCATCGATACGAGCCAGACACCGCCACGCGTTCCGCCGTGCCGCGTGGTGCGGTGCGGGATCTGCCGCTCAGCCTCGTTGTCGAACTCGATCGTGAATGCGACGAGGGCCTGCGACAGCAATGCCGATAGCGGCAGGCGCTCGGTGGCGCTGCTGGTAGGGGGCATGGCGGCAACCTACGTCGCGCCGCTGGCAGGGGGCATGGCGTCAACGTACGTCGCGCTGCTGGCAGGCGTCAGGGGGTTCCGCTAGGTCACATCGTGACGCTTAAAACGCAAACGTGACACTTAACGTTGAAATCGTGCCCCAGATTGCGGCTTTTGCCCTCACCGAGGCGTCACGTTAGCGCCGTAAGCGTCACGATGCCTCTGACTTCGCCTACTTGACGGCCAGTCAACGACTTGCTTAGCCTAAGCAAATATGGCAGTTACTAACCGGCCGGTAGGCGGACACGATCGGGGTTCGTCGCGCGGTAGCGGCGATCGGGGTTCGCCGCGCGGTGACAGCGATCGGGGTTCGCCGCGGACCCGGCGCGCGCTGAGCTGGACACTCGGCATCGCGGGCCTGGCTGCCTATAACTGGTGGCTGCTGGTGCCGCTTAAGCCCGGCCTCATGACTTCGCCCGACGAGCTTTTCAGCAATCTGGAAGTGAGCGGCCAGCCTTATGCGGCGCTTATGCAGCACGCCGATGTCGCCGCAGGTGTGCTGCTGCTGGCGGCCTTCTTCACGGCCAGGCGCGGCCGCTCAGCGGCCGACCGCAGAGAGTGGCTGGCGATGCTGGCCTTCGCTGCTGCCGGAGCTCTGGGCGGCCTGTTCCCCGAGGTATGCGCGGACGGCATCAGCGCGGTCTGCCGGCGGATGGAATGGCGATTCCAGCTGCCGGCCAGCCAGTACGTGCACGACGTGGCCGGCATACTCGAGTTCGCCGCCATCACGATCGCCCTGGCCTACGCCGTAAGCCGGACCCGCGGTCAGCGAACACGCACGGCACGGTCGTACCGCGCTCTGGTGGTGGGAGCTCTGATCGCCTACCCGCTGCTCGGAGCGGCCTATCTAGTCAACCGGCTGGGCGGGGTAATGGAAGGCGTGTTCTTCGTGGGCTTCACGATCATGGTGGTGACCGTGCTTGCCGACTGGACGAGGCTCCCGGATGGGGGCGAGGCGGACCAGGCAGTTGTAGGTCACGACCGCGATGGCCACGTGCATGACCATCAGCACGGCGACAGCATCGGCCGGCGCGCCGCCATGCAGGATGTAGAGGTCGGGCAGCCAGAGCACTAGCGTGACCAGGATTGCGCAGCGGAAGAACACCCAGCGAGGCTGCGAGCTCACTCTGGTCACGATGGGCCAGCCCACGCAGGCAATGATGACGCCGATCACCGTGAGCTTGCCGTAATCGCTGAACTGGAAATGCGGGTAGCCCTTGGTGGACGGGAACACCGCCTCGCCGATCACGACGAGCAGCGCGTCCGCTACAAGCGAGCCCGCGATGGCAGCCATGGAGGCGAGCAGCGCGCGCGCCCAGGCAGGCTGACGGTGCCGTGGCGCGAAATCGATATGCACCAGCGAAGCGGCCTCATTCAGCATGACGGCGAGAATATCCGGGAACGGGCTGCGTTCCAGTCGGCCGGTTGGCTAGTTGGCCTCGTTATGGGCCGGTCATTGCCCGCTTTTGGCCGGCGGTGGCTGGCTCGCGCGCAGCGACCCGGCGCCGCTTGTACCAGGCAAAGTACGATGATCGGAGCCCGGTCCTGGCGGGCGATTGGGAGCGAAAGAAGGTTGCGGCGATCAGTACTGCATCCGTGCAAGCGAGCGCGACCGGCCTGACCAGTGGCGATCCGGCAGCGGTGATTCACACTGAGGACCTCACGAAGGTCTACCCGGGAACAGATTTCGCCGCCGTCGACAAGCTGAATCTCGACGTCCAGGCCGGTGAGATCTTCGGTTTGCTCGGACCTAACGGAGCCGGCAAGACCACGACGGCCGGGATGCTGACGACCAGGGTCGTGCCGACCTCGGGGCGAGCGCTGCTCGCGGGGGTCGACGTGGCTGCTCATCCGGCGCTGGCCAAACAGCTCAGCGGCATCGTGTCCCAGCAGAACACCCTGGATCGCCAGCTGACCGTCTGGGAAAACCTGTACTTCCACGGCCGGCTCTTCGGCATCGGCGCTCGCGAGTCCCGGCGGATCGCCACTGAGCTGCTCGAGCAATTCCAGCTGTCCCGGTGGGCCAAGGCCTCGGTGTACGCGCTCTCGGGCGGCATGGCACAGCGGCTGATGGTGGCACGCGCGATCTTCCACCGGCCGTCGGTGCTGTTCCTGGATGAGCCGACCGCGGGCCTGGACCCGCAGAGCCGGCTAGCGCTCTGGGATCTGCTGGGCGAGCTGCACCGAGCCGGCCAGACGATCCTGCTTACCACGCACTACATGGAGGAAGCCGACCAGCTGTGTGACCGCGTTGCGATCATGGATCACGGCAAGATCCTGGCCCTGGATACCCCGGCCGCCCTGAAGCAGTCGATCAATGCCGACAACGTCGTGACCATGAAGACGGTCGGCGACACCGGCAGGCTCGCCGAGCTGCTGACTGCTGACATCGATGGCGTGACCCGTACCCGCCTGGTTGATGGCGGGCTGGAACTGCACGTCAAGGGGCGAGACCGGCTGATCCCGAGGATCGTACTTGCGGCCGAGCGCGGTGGCTTCGACCTTGTGGACCTCTCGGTGGCCGAGCCAAGCCTGGAGACGGTCTTCATCAACCTGACCGGCAAGGAACTGAGGGACTGATGGCAACCTCCGTGACGCCGAAGGCGCCGCCGCAAGCAATGGTGATCGGCGGTGGTCCGACGCGATCGGTTGCCGCCGCGAGCTGGACCGCACTCGGCGCACTGATGCTGCGTGATCTAGTCGTACTACGCAAGCATTGGTGGGAGTTCGTGCTGCGGACGGTTATCCAGCCGTTCCTGCTGTGCTTTGTGTTCTTGTATGTCTTCCCGAAGATCGGCCAGAGCATCGGCGGCCATGGCGCGACGGCCGAGTCTGCCTTCGCGACGATCCTGGTGCCAGGCGTCGTGGGTATCTCGGTCATGTTCCAGGGCGTTCAGTCGATAGCCCTGGCGATGGCGCAGGAGTTCGGCTTCACCAGGGAGATCGAGGACCGGGTCCAGGCTCCGTGCCCGATCTGGCTGGTGGCCATCGCGAAGGTGCTGTCCGGCGCCGCGCAGGGCATCCTGTCAGCGATCATCGTGCTGCCGATTGCCTCCGTCGTGCACGCGCCCGGCGTGAACGCGCATCTGACGCTGAACTGGCTGCTGATCCTGACCTTCGTGCCGCTGAGCTGTGTCGCGATGGCGGGCCTCGGCCTGGTGCTCGGCACCAGCTTCGAGCCGCGGAACATCGGGCTGATGTTCGGCTTCATCATCCTGCCGATCACGTTCCTCGGCGGCACCTACTATTCCTGGAACAAGCTCGCGCCAGTCACTGTGGGCGGCTGGCACTGGCTGCAGACGATCGTGCTGATTAACCCGCTCATCTACGTGAACGAGGGCATGCGAGCCGCATTCACGACCGCGCCGCACATGCATCTCTACGTCATCTACCCCGTGGTCGTCGGTTTCGCGGTGGTGTTCCTCACCATCGGCCTGCGCAAATTCCGCGGCCGGGTGCTGTCCTAGCGCCGCATTGCCGCCGCTTGAATCGACATTTACCTGCTCGATGAGATTGGTTTGCAGCCAGGTCACCCGGTCGGCGTAGAAACATTCCGATCTAGCGACCCTCATCGAGGAAAGAAGGCGCCTTGCTTCCAGCTGCCGGCCGGTTCGTCAACGCCGAAGACTGAGCCACTGACGAGCCCCGATGCATGGCAAGTGCGACGGCATCACTGCCGACACCCAGCTCGGCGTGCTGCAGCCCGCTGCCGCAGTACGGCGGCACCGACGCCATCTCGATCTACCACGGCCTGGTCCTGATCAGCGCGTCGGCACCCGGCACGGTCTTTGGCAGCAAGCCGGCTCCGCAGCCGACGTACCCGGCGGTGTACCGGGTGACCTTCCACCCCGCTAAGCACCTTGCGACTGTCAAGGCGCTGTTCTATGACGAGGCTCCCGCCAAGGTGGCCAATGTCGGCAGCTCGCTCGGCAAGGTGGTTAACCTGGCCCTCACCGACCCCGACTCGAACGAGCTCGTCCCGGCTTCCGCGCCCCGGTTCGCCGGCGACTTCATGCTGACCAGCCAGGGCGACCAGGAACAGATCTTCGTATCGCCGCACGGCAAGCTGGGCAGTCACCTCGCGGTGCTGAGCCTTACTCACTCGGTCGACGACACCGCGTGGGCGCGCAGCCCGCACGGCAAGCTCTACGTCGCGAACACCGGTGGCGGCACGATCGACGTCATCACTGGCCCGTTCCGGCCGGGCAGCGTTCTCGTCGCCGTGACGCCGTGCGACCAGAACGACGCGCCAGCCACCTGCCCGGCGCTGCCGAACTTCCCGCCGAACTACCTCGGGACGCTCAACCCGTGGACGGGGCAGATTACCGCCGTGCCGTATCGCGGGCCGACGTTCGGGCCGCAGGGCATGGTGTTCATCGGGCCCGGCTGGAGCGTGGTACCGGGCTAACAGCCGCAAGTGGCCTCCTCGTGCCGCCGATGATTGTCTGGCGCCGGCACGAGGGCCCAAGAGCAGCAAGCACTGCTAGTAGGGGGCGGTCAGCAGGTAAGTCCCCGCGTGCCGGACGGCCAGGCTCGTCCACGGGCCGGCCTGGGCCACGACCGCGCCGGCCGCGCGCAGCAATGGCGACCAGTGCACCCGCACAGTGGTCGTGCCGGCCCGGCTCATGCGCACCGTGATCTGGGCGGGCGTGCTGGCAGTAACGGTGCCGGGCGGGCTCGTGAGCGGGTCAGTGCCCGTCACTCGGTACAGCCGCCAGAATGCGTTGTGCCAGATCGGGACGAGCCAGGGCTGGCCCTCGTTGATCGTGGCGGCCTCAGCGACGGCCGCCGGGTCCGGTGTGGCGGCGGAGATGGCTACATAGCGAACCGCGTTGTAGCGCAGCCAGTCGTAGTAGGCCGACGGGGTCAGGACGCCGTGATAGAAGAGGGGGTTGCGCTCGATGTCGACCTGCCGCTCCCAGCCGCGGGCCAGCGGTACTACCGCAGCGAGTTCCTGCGATTCCCAATGACCGTACTGCGGTACTGCTTCCACCCGCGCGGTGTCCGCGTGCAGTGCCTGAAGCTCACGCACCAGGGCCGCGGTCTGAGGCGCGTAGGCCGGGGCATTGCCCTGAGATAGATCGGCGGCAGGCTGCGCGACCTGCCACACCGCCGCGCCGCCCAGTGCGATCACGAGCAGCCAGCGGTGCCTGGCGCTGCCCAGGCCGGACAGCACCGGCCCGGCAAGGAGTTCGCCAAGCCGCGTGACGTTCGAGCCGATGAGGCTAGGTACCGCCAGGGTCAGCAGGACACCGAGTCCGTAGACGACTGCCCCGGCGCGCAGCATCCGCCAGCGGCGGGGGATGAGCAGGAGCACGCCGGCTACGGCCAGCAGCGGCGGCAGCCAGTTCTGCACGGTCAGCGGCTGGTATCCACCGTCGGAGAACAGCGCCATGACGGCGAGCGGAAGGCTGGCTGCCACAATCACGACCACCGCCCGCGCCCAGTGGCGGGCGAGGGCGAACACGGCAGCCACGACTCCGAGGAACAGGGCGGCCACCGGGCTCAGCAGACAGCAGAGCAGGGCCAGGCAAGCGGCCGCAACCAGCCTGCCCGGGCTCCGCTTCCGGCTGACGTCGGCAACGACGACACAGCCCAGGGCGGCCGCAAGCCCGAGGGTGAACGGAGCCCGGCCGGCCGAGAGCTCTGTCAACAGGGCCACACCGACCCAGACCGCCGCGACGCGGGGGCGCGGTACCTGGTGCCGGACCAGCAGCGACGTCAGCAGCATGGCGGAGATCACTGCGGCGACCGCCATTGCCAGCCGCGTTCCGGCAACGGCCAGTACGTACGGCGCGAGTAGCGAGTAGCTCGCCGGATGGATCCCGCCGTACCAGCTGAACAGATACGCCGCAGTCGGGTAGTGGCTCGCCCAGTAGGCACGAGCGTATGCCGCGGAAAGATCGGTCCCGACCCGCGGGAAGAAGAGAATCCAGGCCAGTGCTCCCGCCGCCGTCACGGCGGTGCCTATGACGACGGGGCCGAAGACGACGCGGCCGAAGACGACACGGCTGAAGACGACGCGGTGGCAGAACGGCAGCCAGCGCTCGCGGGCGCGCGGGGATCCGGACTGCTCTTCCTGCTGCCGGCTCAGGAGCTGCTGGTCTGGCGGCACCTGGCTAGGAGTGCATGACGATAAGGACGAAGACCAGGCTGGCCAGCCCGCCGATCACGATGCCGGCCGTGGCCAGCGCGGCCCCGCGTTCGCCTCGCTCCTGGATCTGGCCGTGTGCGATGAGCCCGAGCAGAATCGCCAGCAACGGGATGCCGGGTATTACCGCGCAGACGAGTGACGCGACGGCCGTCTTGTTGAGCGGCCGAGACCCTGGCGGGGGCAGGTAGCCGGGCGGCGGCGGGCGCAGTGATCCTGGCAGCCCCGTTGGCAGGTCTGACGTCAGCTCGGCGAGATCGGCGTAGGTCAGCGGGCTCAGGGCCAGGCCGATCCGATCGTCGTACTCCTGCTTGGTCAGCCGTCCATCAGTGAACGCGGCCTTGAGAACCTCGATAGCATGTTCGCGTTCCGCAGCCGACGAGCGCATATGCCCATATAGATCGGGCAGACCATAACCTGAGCCAGGCTCCACCGATACCTCCAGCGCGGTCTAGCAAATCCGCACTACCAGGCTAAACCACGTCGGCCGCCCGCTGATCAGGCGATGACCTGGCCTCCGGTGACAATCTTGGCCTGGGAGTGGTCGCGGATCGCAGCTGCCACGGCATCGGGATCATCCGGCGTGATGAAGGGCAGCACGCTAGCCCCGGTGTCGAGGATGAGGGCCTCAGATTTCCTGGGCCGGGTGGGGTCGAGGCTCGCCCAGTAGCGCAAGGTCGTGGAACCCCAGATCCGGCCCTTTCCGGTGAACGTCCCGATCGGCACCCGGCGAACCTGGCGGATCGAGCTGTAAGGAACGTGCTTCGTGCCCCACGGAAAGTAGTAACCGCGGATGACCACTTCGTCGGTCGTGCAGTCGATCCAGGGGTCGTGGTAGATCGTGCTCATCAGTCTTGCCGCCGTTCGCCGGGCTGGCATTTCTCCGAGTTGGCGCTGTCCGTAGCTTACGGCCGGTGCGTAGAGCTGCACCACGCTAGAGCGTGGCAGTGAGATCGGCCTGTACCAATGCTGGGCGCAACTGCGCGCGTGCCGGACCGGTGGAACCGCGTACGACGAGCTCAGGCTCGAACAAGAGCTCCTCTGGATGGAACGACACGTTCTCCATCTGATTGACCAGGAGCGCAACGGCTGCCTTGCCCATTGCCTCGATTGGCTGTCGGACTGTGGTCAGCGGCGGATCTGTGCAGTTCAGCCAGCCAGAGTCGTCATAGCCAACGACTGAGACGTCTCCGGGCACCGACAAGCCTGCCCGCCGCACGGCCCGGATAGCGCCAAGCGCCAGGACGTCGCTGGCGCAGATGACGCCGGTGACACCGTGCCGGAGCATACGGGTGGTCGCGGCCTGCCCGCCCTCCAGCGAGAACAGCGCGTGCTCCACCGGGGCGACGCTGTTGCCTGACTGCTCGACGTACTCCATGAAGGCAGCCAGCTTGCGGCGCGATGGCATGTGGTCCTCTGGCCCGACGACTAGGCCGATCCGCTCGTGGCCCAGCGAGGCCAGGTGCCTGAAGGCCTGTGCGGCCGCAGTTACGTCGTCGGTTGATACGCACGGAAAGTCCAGGCCGTCGATGGCCGCATTAACCAGTACCACCGGGATGCCCCGGCTGTGCAGCAGCCGGTGGTGGTTGTGCGGCGCCGCCAGCTCCTGGTGGTGCCCGCCCGCGAACACCACGCCGGATGCGTGTTGATCAAGCAGCATGTCCACGTAGTCGGCCTCGGAGAGCCCGCCGGCGGTGCGAGTACACAGCACTGGGGTGAATCCACGCTGGGCCAGGCCGCCGCCGATGACCTCGGCCAGCGCCGGGAAGACAGGGTTCTGCAACTCGGGCAGGACAAGGCCGATTAGCCGGGCACGGTCTCCGCGCAGCTGAGTGGGACGCTCATAGCCGAGCACGTCCAGGGCGGTGAGAACGGCCTCCCTGGTGCTTTCCGACACCCCGGCCTTGCCATTGAGTACCCGGCTCACCGTGGCTTCACTGACCCCGACCTTCTGGGCGACCTCGGCCAGCCGCCGGGCAGGAGTTCGTGTCATGCCGCAACAATACGACATCCAGCGGCAAGATTTTGCGTGATATGGATCACCCGGTTGTGTCCGTGTCGGGGCTGACGCAGCGCGTTGTGCCGGGTCAGCGGGCTAGACCCAACCTTAGGTGCGGAGCGGGTCAGCACAGCATAAGTTCGCCGTAACCAGTCGTGACCAAGTTGTGTCCTTGCAATTTTTCATCGATATCTTGCTCTCAGATGTCGATCTCAGTATCTTCGGGGCAACAAAGCACGGTGCCCACAAGCGTGGCGCAAGTTCGCCGAATTCAGGATCATTCAGCGAGCACTGCTAACGAGCCTCGCTTCTGCCGCCACGGTTGCGGGCGCGCGAGATCGCCCACGTTCAGCCCAAGGAAGAAGGATTGATCGATGAGCAGAAAGCTTCACCGGTGGTCTGGCAGCCGCAAGCTAGCCGCCGTGGCCGCCGTGGCAGCGCTAGGGCTCGGGGCCGCGGCCTGCTCGAGCAGCAGCGCCAGCCCAACGTCAGGCGGCAAGGTCACCGTCAGCATCGACTGCGCGCCAACGGCGGCGAACAATCCGGTGGCGCACAAGGAGTGGGTGGAGGACGTCGCGATCTTCGAGAAGGCCAACCCGACTGTCACGATCCAGAGCGTCTACAACTATCCATGCGAAGTGCCGGCCACCTTCACGGCAATGCTCCGGGCCGGAACCGAGCCGGACATCTTCTACTCCTACTTCACCGATCTGCCGCAGATACTGCTGGCTGGCCAGGCGGCCGACATCACCCCGTACGTCAATTCCAGGACCGTGCCAAATCTCAAGTACATCGTGCCGAGCGCGATAAAGGCGGTGACGGCTGGCGCAACCCTCTACGGGCTCCCGTTCGCCAACTACACCCAGGGGCTCATCTATAACCGGGCACTGTTCACGCAGGCCGGGCTCAACCCCAACGAACCGCCGACGACCTGGGCCGAGGTCGAGAAGGACGCCACTGCGATCGCCAAGCTCGGGCACGGCGTCGAGGGCTGGGGCGACTACAGTGCGGGCAACAATGGCGGCTGGCACTTCTCGTCCTATATGGACGCACTCGGGGGCACGATGGTCAACGACGACGCTACGCCGCCGTCCGCTGACTTCGACAATGCCGATGGCATGGCCATCCTGCAGGCACTGCACACGCTGCGGTTCGCTGACCATGCCATGAGCGCCACCCAGGGCCTTGCCTGGGGTACCCTGCAACAGCAGTTCGCCGAGGGCAAGCTGGGAATGTACATCGCCGCGCCAGACGACATCTACGACGAGATTGTGCCGACGGACAAGGGCAACCTCAGCGACATCGGCATGGGCCCCCTGCCAAGCCTGACCGGCAAGCCAGTCGGCTCGCTATCGGGTGGAAGCGACTACATCTTCGCCAAGCATGACACCCCGGCGCAGATCGAGGCCGGCATCAAGTTCATCGACTTTGAGGACCTGACGCCGGGTGCAGGCCAGTTCAACTTCGCCCGAACCAAGGCCGATGGACAGCCGGTTGGCTTCCCTGAGCCCGAGCTATTCGACGGCGCCGCAGGCACGCAGATCAACGCGCTTCGGGCGAAGTACGGGACCATCAACACCTCGTACTACGCGCCGTTCGTGAACGCGAACGAGGCTGGCGACGGCGAGCCGCTCGACGCTCAGGCGGTCTATAAGACGCTCGACCCGGTCATGCTCGCGGTGCTGACCGAGCCGAACGTCAATATTGCGGCGCTGCTGAAGACTGCAGCGGCCAACGTCAACACGATCCTGGCGAACAGCGCGTCCTAGCCAGGGCGCAGCAGGTGTGGGGTCGGAGCACCGGGGCCGACCCCACACCACACTCGTCATCCGCACCAGACTAAGCCGGGCGATAGCACCCGCGAGCTGACAGGAGACTCGATGGCAGACGTCGTCGCGCTGCGCGAGGCCAGCACCAGGCACAAGGGTGCGAGTCAGGCGATCGCAGGCAGCTTCGGCCATAAGGTCAGGCGCAACCTGTCGGCGTACGGCTTCCTCATCGGCGCGATCCTCTGCTTCACGTTCTTCTCCTGGTACCCGATCGTCCGCGAAGTCATCATGAGTTTCCAGAAGGCCGTGTACGGGGGTGGCTACGCCTGGGCCGGCTGGGTCAACTACACCCGGATTTTCCACGATCCGACGTTCTGGCAGGCCTGGCGCAACACGCTGGAGTTCACGCTGCTCGCGCTCGTCATCGGATATGCGGTGCCGTTCTGCGTGGCGATCGTGCTCAACGAGCTCCGGCACGCCAGGGGCTACCTGCGGGTACTGGTCTACCTGCCGGTGATGCTGCCGCCGGCGTCGGCGCTGCTGCTCTTCGCCTACTTCTACAACCCGCAGTATGGCCTCTTCGACGACATCCTGCGCACCCTGCACCTGCCGATATCGCAATGGGTCTTCCAGCCGGGGACCGGATTCGTCAGCACCGCGATGATATCGGTGGTGATCGCATCGACCTGGATGAACATGGGCGGAGCGACTCTGGTTTACCTCGCCGCGCTGCAGAACATCCCCGGCGACCTGTACGAAGCGGCCGAACTCGATGGCGCCGGCCTGTTCAGCCGCATCCGGCACATCACGATCCCGCAGACCAAGCTGATCCTCATCATGCTGCTGATGCTGCAGATCGTCGCGACCATGCAGATGTTCGTTGAGTCCTTCGTGCTGACCAACGGCGGGGGCGGCGTCGGCAACAACACGCAGTCCGTGGTGATGCTCATCTATCAGTACGCATTCGCGATGAGCGGGGCCAGCAATTACGACAGCGCGTCGGCGCTAGGCGTGATCCTCATGCTGGTGCTCGCCGTCTTCTCCGGTGGGTTCCTGTGGGTCACAAGAGAGCGCCGAGCGTAGGAGAGGGGACGACGATGGCTGGACTGGCTACCGTTCGCACTCGGGTGCCGCAAAGTCGGCAGCCGGCTACAGCGACCAGGACTCTGATCTCCAGCTCGCAGCTGAATCGGCGCAGGGGCAAGATCACCTACCGGGTCATCCTGACCCTGGTGATCGTGGTTTTCACGGTGGTCTTTATCGGGCCCATGTACTTCCTGTTCACTGACGGACTGAAGTCAACCCAGGAAGCGATCGCGACACCGCCGACCTTGTACCCGCATCACCTGCACCCGAGTACCTATCTCCAGGCGTGGAACCGACTGGACATCGCGAAACTGCTATGGAACACCCTCTACTACGCCTTTGGGGCGCTGGCGTTCCAGCTCGTTTTCGATGTGGCGGCGGCGTATTCCCTGTCCAAGCTGCGGCCGGTGCTCGGCAACACGATCTTCTTCCTGATGTTGGCGACGCTCATGATCCCCAGCACCGTGCTCGTCGTACCGCAGTACATAACGATGGCTAGCCTGCCGATACTGCACCTGAACCTGATCGGATCGCCAGAGGCGATCTGGCTACCCTCAGTGGCCAACGCGTTCAACATCTTCCTGCTGAAGCGGTTCTTCGACTCGATTCCGACCGATTACATCGACGCCGCCGGGATCGACGGCGCGTCCCGGCTGAAGATCCTGTGGCGCATCGTGCTGCCGATATCGCGGCCGATCATGGGCGTCGTGTCGATATTCGGGCTGGTCGGGGTGTGGAAGGACTTCCTCTGGCCGTTGCTGGTCGAGTACGGCTACAGCCCGACCAGGGAGACGCTCAACGTCGGTATCTGGCAGGCGGCGGTCGGCACTCCGCAGAACCTGATCATTGCCGCCTCGGCGATGGCCGCGATCCCGACGATCGTGTTCTTCCTGGTCTTCCAGCGCAACATCATGGCCGGGCTGACCGCCGGAGGCATTAGAGGCTGATTAACCCGCTCCGGCCGTCCCGGACCACACCCGCCCCGACGACATCTGACGCCGCGCCCGACACATCGATTTGCGACCACAGCGCGAGCCGCCCGGCTGACTGCAGCCGCCCGGCTGGCACCGTCATGCCCCTCCTGGTAGAAAGCAGGTTCTCGTGCTCGACCTCCGAACGCACGGTCCCGTCAGGTCAGCTGCGCCCGGCGACGCCTGGTGGCGCAGCGCAGCTATCTATCAGCTGTACGTGCGCAGCTTCGCCGACGGCAACGGCGACGGCATCGGTGACCTCGCTGGTGTGCGCGCTCAGCTGCCCTACCTCGCCGACCTGGGCGTCGACGCGATCTGGTTCAACCCCTGGTACCCATCACCGATGTCCGACGCCGGTTATGACATCTCTGACTTCAGGAACATCGATCCGGTCTTTGGAACACTTGCCGATGTCGACGCGCTGATCAGCGAGGCGCATGCCCTGGGTATCAGGATCATCACTGACATCGTGCCGAACCACTGTTCGGATCAGCACCCCTGGTTTCAGGCCGCGCTCGCTGCGGAGCCGGGATCGGCCGAGCGAGACAGGTTCTGGTTCCGCCCTGGCCGCGGCCCGGATGGCAGTATTCCGCCCAACAACTGGCAGTCAGTCTTCGGTGGCCCCGCATGGAGCCGCGTCACCGAGCCTGACGGCAGCGCCGGCGAATGGTACTTGCACCTGTTCGCACCCGAGCAGCCGGACTTCAACTGGTCCAATTCATCGGTCCGCGCAGAATTCGAGGACCTCCTTCGATTTTGGTTCGACCGCGGCGCAGATGGCATCAGAATCGACTCGGCCGCGATGCTGACCAAGAATCCACTCCTGCCAGACTTGCCGGAGCTCAGGCCGGACCTCGCGCCAGGGCCGAATCACCCGTTCCTCGACCGCGACGACGTGCATGAGATCTACCAGGCGTGGCGGGCGATCGCCGACGAGTACCAGTCCCGTGTGCTCATCGGCGAAGTCTGGCTGCCCGACGCGGTCCGGCTGGCCACCTATGTCAGCCCTGGCGAGCTGCACACGGTATTCAACTTCCCTTACTTGAGTTGCCCGTGGGACGCCGCGCAGCTGCGCGAAGTCATCGACAACACGCTCGCGCTGAACGCACCAGTAGGGGCCCCGGCCACCTGGGTGCTGTCCAACCACGACGTCGACCGGGTCGTCACCAGGTACGGCCGGACCGACACGGCGTTCAGCCTGGCACGCAGGTCCTACTTCCACAGCCTCGCCGCGGGCATCGAGCTCGGCACCCGTCGCGCCCGGGCGGCCGCCCTGCTAACCATGGCGCTGCCCGGGTCGGTGTACGTCTACCAGGGCGAGGAACTCGGATTGTGGGAGGTGCAGGACATCCCGGATGAGCGTCGCCAGGACCCGATCTGGCATCACACTCATGGGGCAGACCCTGGCCGCGACGGCGCTCGCGTGCCGCTGCCGTGGGCTGGCGATGAGATGCCGTTCGGCTTCTCGCCGCCCGGCGCCGCCGATCCGTGGCTGCCGCAGCCCAAGGAGTGGCGCGACCTTACGGTCGCGGCAGAGACCGGGCAGGACGGCTCGATGCTTGAGCTCTACCGGGCCGCGCTGGCGATCCGCCGGTCCGAGCCCGCCCTCGGGGACGGTGCAATGATGTGGCTGCCATCGGCGCCCGGCGTGCTTGCGTTTTCCCGCGGCACTAGCGTGCGGTGCGTGGTCAACATCTCGGCCGAGCCGGCCTGCCTGCCCGAGCATGCCGGGCTGCTGCTTGCCAGCGGTCCGCTCGACGGCGAGCTGCTGCCACCAGACTGCGCGGCCTGGCTGCGCGCGGCACCAGTCGCGGACTAGCTGGCGGCGGCCGGGTAGCCGCCGGCCACCGTCCGGGCCAGGATGCCGAGTGTGGCCCGCAGGGCACCCTCGGAAATGACCGGGAAGATGCCGGCCTCGCGCCAGGTCTGATCGATCTGCGACCAGTCGTAATACGAGGTCACTAGCGTGCCGCCGTCGGTCGGCTCGAGCCGGTAGCCGTAGACGTGCCCGATCTGGGGCCGGATGCGCCCGAGGATGGTCCAGGCAATCTCGCGGCCGGGCTCGAAGACGGAAATCTGCACGGTCACGTCGTAGCGGCCGAGCTCCGGGTAATCGTTCAGCGCCTCGCGGTCCATGTGCACCACGAAGCTGTCGCCAGCTGCCGTTACCCGCTCACCCTCGGCGGACTGCAGCATGCCCGAGCTGTCGATGGCCACGTGACCCCGCGGATCAGTGAGAATCGCGAAGATTGCCGCCGGGTCAGCGTCGATCGTCCGCTGGACCTCGATCCGCTCGCCTGTCATGCCGACTGGCCTGTCATTCCGACTCGTGTCATGCAGACATTGTCAGCCAGTCCGGTTCAGGGGGCTAGGGCATCGGACTCGGACGGTTCCTCATCGGCGAGCCGGAAGGACTGATCCGGCACCAGCTCCGTCACGTCCATTTGCGCCTTCTGCATGCGGCCCGAGTAGTCCCAGTTAACCGACTGCCAGCGGGTGAACTGGTCGAGTACCCAGATGCCGGACTGCCGCGATCCGTTGCCGGACTTGCCGTTGCCGCCGAAGGGCAGGTGTGCCTCCGCGCCGGAGGTGGAGTTGTTGACGCTCACCATGCCGGCCGATATGCCGCGGCCGAATGCGAACGCCTCTTCGGCCTCGTGGGTGTAGATCGACGAAGACAGGCCGTAGCCGGGCATGTTGGCCAGCCGGATCGCCTCGTCCAGGCTCTCGTAGGTCGTGACGCCCACCATCGGGCCGAAGGTCTCGTTAAGGAAGATCGCATCGCCAGGCCGCACGCCGTCGACGATGACCGGGTGGTAGTAAATACCGGCCGTCGGATCGCCCGCAAACCCTGCCCGCGGGCGCGCACGGGTGATCCGGCCGATCGCGGTCGAGCCGAGCACCACATGATGCGGCTGAATCCAGCCGAGATACTCCTCGAATCGGTCGGCGAACTTCTGGTCGAGCATCGGGCCGTAGAGCACGTCGCCGAACGGCTGGCCGATGACCGCCTGCCTGGTCGCTGCGTCGAGCCGGTCGGTGAACTCGTCGTGCACGCTGTCGTGCACGACCACGGTGCCAAGCGACGTGCACCGCTGCCCGGCGGTGCCGAATCCGGCAAACAGCGCCGCTTCAACCGCAAGGTCGAGGTCCGCGCTCGGCGTGACAACCATCGGGTTCTTGCCGCCGAGTTCCAGGCAAGCCGACTGCAGGTAACGCCCGGCCAGCGCTCCGATTCGCGCGCCAACCTGGCTGGAACCTGTGAAGCCGATCTTGTCGACGTTCCCGTCCTGAAGGCTCTGCTCCAGGCCCGCGTAGCTGGCCGCGCCGTCGGCCTGGACGAGGTTCAGCACGCCGGCGGGCAGGCCGCCGCCGCGAGTCAGCAGATCGAAAAGTGCGTTACCGCAGGCGGGAGCGTAGTCCGCGGGCTTCCAGACGACCGCGTTGCCGCAGAGCAGGGCGGGAACGAGGTACCACGACGGCACTGCCACCGGAAAGTTCCCGGCCGTGATAACGGCGACAACCCCGACCGGATTGCGGAACGTGAACAACTGCTTATCTGGCATCTCGCTCGGAACTGTCTGCCCGTACAGTCGCCGGCCTTCGCCGAGGAAGAAGTCGCAGGTGTCGACGATCTCGCGCACCTCACCGAGTGCCTCCCGGTAGGGCTTGCCGATCTCCCGCGTGATCAGGCGGGCCAGGGACTCCGCATTGGCCTCGACCACCCGGCCGATGTGCGCGATCGCCCGGCCGCGCACCGGCGCCGGCACGTCGGCCCAGGCAGGCTGGGCAGCGCGCGCGGCGCGGCAAGCGGCAGCGAATGTCCCTGCGTCGCCGAGCGCGACGTCGGCGATCACCTCGCTCGTGCGAGCCGGGTTGGTGGACGTCACCGTGCCGCCGGCGGCGTCGGTCACCGGGCACCCGGCGATGACCGAGGCGAGTATGCGGCCCATTGCGCTCCTTCCGTTGCCGAGAGACACCGTCAAGCATGCACGCTCTCGTCCGGCCGCTATCGGCGGGCCAGCCCGCTTGACTTTGTGGTTCAAAGCAAAGTAGCTTTGAACCACAAAGTAAGGATGTCATGGAGATGCAGAGGAGCGCGAGATGCAGCCCTACTACCAGACTCACCCGATCGGGGTCCTGTACCTGTTCGCCGTCACGGGCTGGTACCTCATGGAGGTTGCCCAGTTCTTCCGCCAGCGGCAGTGGCGCAAGAGCGCCGTCAGGATCAGCCCGCGCAGTTACTGGCCGGCCTTCTGGATCGCGATGGCGGTCGCGGCCAGCATGCTTTTCCTCGCTCCGCACATCGCGCCTGCCGCCACGATCGGGCATCCGGCTGTCGCCTTCGGCATCGGCATCGGCATGGTGATCGCAGGCGCAGCAGTGCGTGGCTGGTCGTTCGAGACGCTGGGCAGGTACTTCACGTTCACGGTTAAGCTCACTCTAGATCAGCCCGTGATCACTGCCGGTCCGTACCGGCTGCTGCGTCACCCTGGTTATGCCGGAGGCCTGCTCGCCACTGCCGGCATCGGCGTGATGTGGGGCAACTGGCTCAGCCTCGGGACGCTCACCATGGCGACGCTGGCCTTCATCGTCTGGCGGATCCGTACCGAGGAGAACGCGCTGCTGGCAGCGCTCGACGACCGGTATCGCGCTTATGCCTCCAGCCACAAGCGGCTGGTCCCGCTGATCTGGTAGCTGGCTGTAAGACCGAGACACCGAGGCCGGGGTGAGAGTGGCGATGGAAGACGACGCGGGCAGGGACGAGCACGTGAATGCCGACGAGGAACAGGACATGGACGTCCAGCAGGCGGCAGTGATAATCGAGCAGGCGCGGGTGAAAGCGCAGCACGAGCTGAGAACTGCCCACCCGGCCATCTACGTGACCTGGGCCATTGTCTACCTCGTCGGCTATGGCGCGATCTGGCTGTCGGTCCGCGGGCAGCACCCCTACCACGCGCCTGCGGCTGGCGCGATTCTTGGCGTGTTCCTACTCGCCGCGGTCGCGCTGGCGGTCACCGCGACGGTGGTGAGCCGCGCGACAAGCGGCGTGGGCGGTACGTCAGACGTGCGGCGACGCATCACTTACCTGGTTCTGGCCATCGGGTATCTCGGCGTACTTGCCCTGGAAGGTGCGCTCGGTCAGGCCGGTGCCAGCCAGCGGGTGCTCGGTGTCTACGGGGCGGCGGCGCCCATCCTGCTGATCGGGCTGGTGTTCGCCGCTAGCGCCGCGGCGGGAACGGATTGGACGGCGTTTTGCCTCGGGACCTGGCTGATTGCTGTCGGCGCGCTCAGCGGCTTCGCCGGACCGGCCGGAGTCTGGGGCGTGTTGGCCCTCGCGGTCGGAACAGGGTTCTTCGCACTGGCCGCGATCACGATGCGGCGGATCCGTTCGTGACCGAGGACGAACTCGATCCTGTCATCCATGCACCGGCGCGGCTGCGCTTGCTCGTCACGCTCGCGACGTTGCCCGAGGGCGACAACCTGTCGTTCACCCGGCTGCAGGACCTGATCGGGCTTACGCCGGGCAACCTGATCACGCACCTGCGCAAGCTGGACGACGCTGGCTACGTTCGGATGGACAAGTCCGGCAGCGGCGTGAACGCGGTAACGGCCGTCTCTCTTACTCCGGACGGCCGGGTCGCGCTGGGCCGTTACACCGCGACGTTGCGCCGGCTGCTGGAGGCCGTCGGCCCGGACCAGCCGGGCTAGTCAGACGCCAAGCCGGCAAACCTGCAGCCGCCGGTAGGCGCTGCCGTGAAATACCAGCGGCATCGCTTCGGAGGCGCCCAGATCGTGGACGCGCAGCAGGACGATGTCGTGATCACCCGCCGGGATCTCCCGCTCAATGCTGCAGTCGAACCAGGCGCTCGCCTCGTGCAGCAGCACGGCGCCGTCGTCGGTTGACCGCCAGCGGAGCCCGGCGAAGCGCTTGCCGTCCCGCGAGCTGAGCTGCCGGCTCGCCCGTTCCTGGTGAGCGCCGAGCACGCTGATGCCGAGCCTCCCGGCGGTGCGAAGGGTCGGCCAGGTCGTCGAGGAGTGCCCGATGCAGACCGAGACGAGCGGCGGATTAAGTGAGACCGACACGAAGGAATTGGCCGCCAGGCCGGTAGGCTGCCCGTCGATGATGGCGGCAACGGCTGCCACGCCTGTCGGGAACGCAGCCAGGACTCGTCTCAGCTGACTCTGGGCTACCACGCCTGCTTCGCTCGCCGTCGTCATGCCAGTCCCTTTGTGGTGGCCGCGACCCGCGGGCGGGCCCGTTCCAGCCAGCTATCGAGTGTCTGGCTTGACTCGAACTCCGAGTCCAGCAGGAAGAGGCCGGCCGTCGGGCAGATAGCTCCGATCTCTACCAGTACCGGCTTCAACAGCAGCTCCGGTGCCAGCGCGTGCTTCCAGTGAGCGCCTAGCATCATCGGGACCGCCGTGCCGGTCAGCGAGCCCGCCGCGAATCGGTCCAGGAAGAGCTTGAGCAGGCCGGTGTAGGTGGCCTTATAGGTAGGGCTGGCGACCACGACCAGGTCGCTTGCCTGGATCGCGGCCACGAGCTCGGCTACGGCAGGGTCGGACCAGTCGAGCAGCGCCGGGCCAAGCTCGGCGAGGTCGATGCTCAGGTCAGCAGGCCGGCCCGCAAGTCGCTCGGCAACGATGTGCGCCGCCTGAAAGGTGCGCGACTGCGGTTTGGGGTTGCCGACCACCACTGCGACGCTCACGGTCGTCTCCTGTTCGATAGTTCGTCTGGCTCTCGCCACGCCGCCGGGTGCCGGCCCGCGCCATCCAGGGCCGCGGTCAGGTGCACGCGCTCCGTTCCGGGAACCTCTACTCGCCCTGTTCCAGCTTCTCCTGGTGCCGATGCCCGATGACAACTGAGACGATCTCCGTCCTGTTTCCGGTCCGGCTGCCCGGCATAGTCTAGTAAATAAGTCGGAATACTTGACATTTATACCACGAGCCAGGCAGATTGAGAAAGACGGAACACACGCCCGGCGGCTCCCCGGCCCAGTGCCGGAGCCCGCGGAGACGAAAGGTGCTAGAACGCATGGCCCAGCTACTCCACAGCGCGGTAACTCTTCCTGCCAGCGGCGACTATGAGCGCATCGAGGTAACTCAGGTCGGCGGCGTGATCGGCGCGATCGTCAGCGGGATCCGGATCGGCGGTGATGTCGAGCCGCCCGCGGTCGCCGAGCTGCGCGCTGCGCTGCTCCGGCACCGGGTCGTCTTCCTGCGTGATCAGCTGCACGCCACGGACGCCGATCAGCTCGCCTTCGCGCAGCTGCTCGGCGAGGTGACAAAGCCGCATCCGACAGTGACCGGGGACGGCCAGGCGATCCTGCCGATCGACTCCGAGCGGGGCAAGGCCAACAGCTGGCACACCGATGTCACGTTCGTCGATCGGATCCCGGCGATCAGCGTGCTTCGCGCGATCACGCTGCCGCCCTACGGCGGTACTACAGTCTGGGCGAACACCGTCGAGGCCTACCGGCGGCTGCACCCGGCGCTGCAGTCGCTGGTCGCGGGTCTCCGGGCGGTGCACTCGAACCTGTACGACTACGCCGCGAACCGCACCCAGATCGGTGGCGTGGACGTGAAAGAGGAGACCTATCGAACCGAGTTCCGGCACCTGGAGTTCGAGACCGAGCACCCGGTCGTCCGGATCCACCCCGAGACCGGCGAGCCGTCCCTGCTGCTCGGGCACTTTGTCCGGTCGTTCGCCGGCCTCGCCACCGTGGACTCCGCCGATCTGTTCCAGCTGCTGCAGCGGCAGGTAACCAGGCTGGAGAACACCGTGCGGTGGTCCTGGCGCGATGGCGACATCGCCATCTGGGATAACCGGGCCACCCAGCACTATGCCGTCGCCGACTACGACGACCTGCCGAGGCTGCTGCACCGGATCACGATCGCGGGCCCGGTCCCGGTTGGCATCAGCGGCGACACGAGCGTCGTGCGCAAGGGCGACGCGAGCTTCTATTCATCACTGGCCGCCTGAGGCCGGTCCGAGCGCGGAGTGACGGTATCTGCCTTTACGATTCGGCGTATGGCTTTGCTGCACCGAGCGGACCTGCGCCCGACGAAGCTTGAGCTGCTGGCCACCTGGTTGCCCGAGCGCCCTTGGTACCGCGGCCACCCTGGCGCTGACATCGCCCGGGTGGCGGCCTTCCGGTTTGATGACCCTGCGGGTGCGGTCGGGATCGAGACGATGCTCGTGGAAGCCGGCGACGGGGTGATCTACCAGGTGCCGCTCACCTATCGCGACGCGCCGATGGCTGGCGGCGATGGCTGGCTAGTCGGCACGACGGACCATTCTGTGCTCGGACAGCGCTGGGTGTACGACGCGTGCGCGGACCCCGTCTACGCCGCAGCGCTGGCAAGGGCCATTCTGGCAGGCTCCGGTCAGGCCGAGGAGTTCTTCCAGGTCGACGGGCGGCTCGAACCGCGGGAGCCATCCATGACGGTCATCGGCAGTGGCCAGGCTGCGGAGGACGACATCCCCGCCATCGGCTCAGTCCGCCGCGTCATGGAGAGCGACCCCACGATCATCGTGACGGACTCCGTTGAGCTGGCTATCGTCCGCTGTCTGACCGGCAGCGCCAGCCTGCCCGGTGCCGCGCTGACTGGCGCATGGAGTGGCCAGCCGACCCGGGTCCCGCTCGCGTATGCTGCAGCACGCTGATACTTGAGGTGCGGCTGGCGATTAGGTCTTCACCATGGATGGGCCACTAGGGTCGGGTGAGTGGCAAGACACCTGGTCGACCCAGAACCCGTTGACCCGCCGTTCGCCGGCTCCGAGCGGGCCGTGCTGGCGGGCTGGCTGAGGCTCCATCGGGCCACGTTGCTCCTCAAGTGCGAAGGCCTGGACGATGAGCAGCGCAAAAGGCGGCCGGTGCCAACGTGGCTGATGTCACTGCACGGTATGGTCCGGCACATGGCTGATGTAGAGCGCAACTGGTTCCCGCGCGCTCTCGATCAGCCTGATCTGCCTGCGATCTTCTGGACGGATGCTGTCAAGGACGTCGATTGGGCGCCATTGGACCTGTCCGCGGTGGCCAGCGCGCAGAATTCTCCCTGCGCTGGATCTACAACCACATGATCGAGGAGTACGCCCGACATAACGGGCACGCTGATCTGATCAGGGAACTGATAGACGGCAAGGTCGGCTAGCGGGAGCGCGTGGATGCGGCGTTAGTGCTGCCATCACAGCACCAACGTCACATCCATGGGTCGGCCTTCGGCTGACCGAACGGGCACCGCGGCCCGCCACGCGGTGCTACTGCTCGCGCAGCTCGGTTTTGAGTATCTTCCCCGTCGGGCCCTTGGGTAGCTCAGCCCGGAACCTGACTTCGCGCGGGTACTTGTAG